>OBWZ01000009.1_pt1 | contig 270631 bp, 265 predicted proteins | sample 1476561 | NCBI WGS metagenome assembly OBWZ01 (sample SAMEA2580138, study PRJEB22360) | human gut metagenome | biome: human gut; feature: human-associated habitat; material: faeces | place: Denmark | collected 2008/2010 | reverse complement strand
TCATACGAAAAGTATATCCATGTATGCCAAAGCGAGAGCGATGGAGTAGAGGTACTGTGAACGTACCAGTTACGTGTATCTGAACACGAACAAAACGTTTTGATGAATGTGCAAGCTTTCATTAGAAGCCGCTTGCTCTATAGCTGGCGGAAGTTCACGAAAATGAAAGTCAACATTGATGAAAGGAAGCACGACTAAATGACAATCAGGTATTATATTGTAAAATTTACATATAAGCTTCCTGTTTTTCTGCCAGCTTCAACAGCTCACGCATAGGGGCATTGAGATGCTTATGCTTCTTATAGACAATATGATTGACATTCATAAGCTTTAGCTGCGGCAATTGGATTTCACATAATTCTCCCTGCTTCAGTTTTTTTCTTACCATTCGCTCCGGCAATATGGCGATTCCAAAGCCCTCCTGTGCCCCCTTCATTAAAACTGTGGAATTGGTCGATGTCCAAGCGGCTTGCGGACATAGATCGTGCAATAGCATAAAGCTGTCAAAGGTTTCACGGATTGCGCTTCCTTTTTCCCGTAAGAGAAGAGGAAGCTCTGCCAGGGTATTCAGCTTGTCTACCATATGATGGACAAGAAAATCCGGACTGCAGACTGCCTTTAGCTGGTAGAAGGAAAGCGGATGGACAATTAGAGAATCCTGCTGTATGACACCCTCCAGAAACGCAATATCAATCGCATGCTGCTGCAGCTGTTCCAGAATCGCAGAGGTGCTTGCTACTGTGACACGGATTTGGAGCTTCGGGTAAGCCTGCTGCAACTGCTTCATCAGCGGACAAAGCAGCTCATTGGCAATCGTTATACTGGAGCCGATTTGTAATATGGAGGCTTCCTGTAACGAAGCAGCATCCTGTTTCATGCTGTCATATAGCTGCAGCAGCTGCTGTACCTGCTGGAGAAACTGTTCACCAACCGGCGTCATAATCGTCTTCTTTGGAAACCGTTCAAATAAAGGAAACTGCAGTTCTTCCTCCAGCTCATGAATTGCTTTGGATACGGCAGGCTGCGTCATATACAGCTTCTGTGCTGCTTTTGTGAAGCTTTTTTCCTGAGCCACTGCCTGAAAAATTCGAAATCTGCGTATATCCATGTTCACCTCCATAACCATTTGGTTATCTATCTTATAAAATAATATAATTTTATGTATCCGGTGTCAAATGCTATCATAAACATGGTGATAAAAATGAAAAGCTATAAAGATATTGTCTGGCTGTTTGGTATCAATGTATTTATCAGCACCTTTACCTTTGGCGGAGGCTATGTGGTGATACCGATGATACGAAAATATTATGTGGAGAAAAAAGCCTATTTTGACGAGGATGAGCTCATGAAGATTGCGGCGATTGCACAATCCTCACCAGGTGCGATTGCAATTAACATGAGTGCCCTGGCAGGCTATCGTGTCAAAGGGGTAAGCGGAATGATCATCAGCTGTATCGCTGCGATTTTACCGCCGTTAGTGATTCTGGCGGTAGTTTCAAGGCTATATGCCGTTATTCAAAACAATACGGTCGTACAGGCTGTTCTGCATGGAATGGAGGCTGGTGTGGCAGCGCTGATCGTGGATTTGATTGTGGATATGTACGCACTGATTTGTAAGGAAAAGGAATTCTTTTTTACACTCATGACACCGCTTGTCTGTATGCTGAATTATTTTTTTCAGATCAACGTGGCGATCCTTATCATCGCCAGTGCGCTGCTTTGTGTGGTGCGTGTTTACTGTAAGAGAAGGAGTGTGCGAATATGAAGCTGCTGCAGCTGTTCTTTGCATTTTTCCGTATCGGATTGTTCAGCATTGGTGGCGGTTATGCCATCATCCCGATGATTCGTGATCAGGTGGTGCTGTCCAATCACTGGCTGAGCATGCGGGAATTTACGGATATCATAACCATTTCGCAAATGACGCCGGGGCCTCTGGCTGTCAATACCTCGACCTTTGTCGGTATGCGGGTAGCCGGTGTCAGCGGAGCACTGGCAGCCACCATTGGCTGCATTTGTATGGGCGTGCTTATTTCCTATGTGCTCTATCATATCTTTCAGCGGTTTTCCTCCTCCGTCTTTTTCATGGAAATACTGAAGGGCCTGAAGGCAGCCTCGCTGGGGCTGGTCATGTCCGCTGCACTGATTCTGCTTGCAATTGCGTTTTTCAAAAACGGGGATTTGAAGCTGACCTCTTTGCAGCCTGCGGCAGTCGCTATTTTTGCCATCGTGCTTTGGATCAGCAGAAAATGGAAAATCAATCCGATTGCATTGATGCTGCTGTCCGGTCTGCTTGGCGTATGGATCTATAAGTAGCTCTAGTTTCAGCAGCTCCGTGCCGTTTTAAAAATCAGGGCTTTTTAGGGTGTGAAATAGAGTTTTCTTCATGAAATGTGGTACAATAGCAGGGAACATACGGAGGTAATCTATGGAACATATTTTGAATCATGAAAAGGCTCATCAGAAGTATTTTGAAGAAATGACGGCAATTCCGCACGGCTCTTATCATGAGCAGGCATACAGTGCGTATCTGGTGGCGTTTGCAAAGGAACACGGACTGAAATGGATACAGGATGAACTGTATAATGTCATCATCTATAAAGATGCTTCAGCCGGCTATGAGAATCATGCCCCTGTGCTGTTACAGGCACATACGGATATGGTATGCGAAAAGAACAAGGATACGGATTTTGATTTTGAAAAGGATGCACTGAAGCTGTATATTGAAGACGGCTTTCTAAAGGCAAGGGGAACAACACTTGGCGCAGATGACGGCGTCGGTGTTGCCTATATGCTGGCTCTGCTCAGCGATCCGGATGCGAAGCACCCGCCTCTGGAATGCGTGTTTACGGTACAGGAAGAGGTGGGACTCTTTGGTGCCATGGCACTGAAAAAGGAATATTTTCAGGCAAAGCGAATGATCAATCTGGATGATGGCGGAGAAAATGCCACCTGCACAACAAGTGCAGGGGGTGTGAATGTCATTATGCAAAAGGAACGCATTCTTGTGCCGCATGATGGAAATGGCTATCAGATTGATGTGTTCGGACTTCACGGCGGACATTCCGGCGGAGAAATCGACAAGGAGCATGGGAATGCGAATAAGCTGCTGGCACGGGTCTTGTTCACGCTGAACCGGCGGTATGGTGTACAGCTGAGCTGGATACAGGGTGGAATCAAGGACAATGCGATTCCTCGGGAAGCATCTGCGGCATTTGTGTGTCAGGCGGATTTGGAAACAGTTGCGGCCTGTGTACAGGAAATGAAAACCATCTTTGCTAAGGAGCTGGAGTTCAGTGATGCCGGTGTTGACGTCGCTGTAAAGGAAGTGGCGTGTGACGGTGTCTTATGCATTGAAGACAGTGAAGAGGTGATCACGCTTTTGATGACACTGCCAAACGGTCTGCGTCATCATTCCATGAGCATTGAAGGACTGAGTACAGCGTCCAGCAACATCGGTGTTGTGACAACGCAAGAGGAGGCAATCATCATCAACGCTTCCTTACGCGGAGCTATGGAATCCTATGTGGATACACTGGCGATGGAAATGGATGCGCTTGCGGAGGTATTCGGCTTTCACAGCGAGCATGAGGCAAGATATCCGGCATGGAGCTATCGTGCGGATTCTCCTATGCGTGAATGCCTGAAAGCAGTATGTCAAAAGGTGCTGGGAAAAGAGCTGCAGCTGGTGGCTGTGCATGGTGGTCTGGAATGCGGTGTTTTCAAAGCCATGGATGAGGATATGGATATCGTTACCATGGGACCGAAGATGCAGGATATTCATACACCGCAGGAAGCGCTGGATCTGGCATCCTTCGATGCGACTTTTACACTTTTAAGGGCTTATCTGGAGGAGCTGTAAGATAAGATATGCGTTATTTTGACCTACCGGTTAGGTGAATCTGATATCAAGCATATAATTCTGTTTTACAAGTAGAAAAGGAAAGCTGTGGCTGTCTATAGGATAACCGGCTTTCCTTTTTCATACAGCAGACGATAACAATGATTGCAGGCTTGGGGAACACAACGTAATCGCGTCTTATCTGTGCATCCGCATGGCAGATCTGCATTTCATCCAGGCAGTGAGCACGTATTTTGCGGGTTGACTTGTCCCCGGGGTAAGGGTTTAATATAAAGGTTAACAGGAGGAATAAATATGCTGACAATCGGTGAGTTTTCCAAAATATGCAAGGTTTCCACCAAAACGCTGCGATACTATGAAACGATTGATCTTTTGAATCCGATCTGTATCAAGGCAGAAAGCGGATACCGCTATTATGCCATCGAACAGCTGAAGAATATGCTGTTTATCAACCGTATGAAGACATACGGCTTTTCACTGGATGAAATCCGTACACTGCTGAAATGGGAGGAGCAGGGAGAATCAAAGCTATTGCAAAATGCCCTGCTTTCCCATCGCAAAATATTGCAGGAGCAGATACTCTGGATGCAGCAGACTCTTCATGAGCTGGAAGCGGATGTAGCGACAGTGCAGAAAGAAGAGATGATCATGTCATATCTGGATGATATAGATATACAGCTGGTCGAGGTACCGGAGATGTTTCTTTTATCGACACGGCGCATGGTAAATATGGAGGACTGTGCAAAGGGCTTTATTTCTTTTTATGAGCCACTGTTTGAAAAAATTCGCAAAGGACGGCTGACCATCTGCAAGGCGCCGCTTTCCATATATCACAGCAAGGAGTATCAGGATGAAGGCTTCGATATGGAATTTGCAATTCCGGTAAAGGAGCGGGTTACGGGTACGCGTGATTTCTCACCGGGGCTGTGTATCCGCACTGTATGCAGAGGAAGCTATCACCAGATTCCTTCCGTCTATGCAAGGCATCAGGAATGGATGGAAACGGAAGGCTATACCTATCGGCTTCCGCCGTATGATGTCTACATCACGCATCCGGATGAGGTGGCAGATATGGAAGAGAATATCACTGAAATCTATTCTCCGATCATGAAGCGCTAGGCAGCTGTGCATCTTACAGGGGGGGATGCCGGTATAAAAAAGCGTGCAGGGTGATTCCATTCTCACAATACCCTGATTCATAAGCCACGGTGCTGCAGTGTTGACTCCGGTGGTTTTTTTGCCGTGTAGTTCGTTAAAGGCTTACATTCTTACGATTTACGTAAGCTGATGAATTTTACGAAATTCTTTGCTTCAACTTCTGATGCTTATGATATAATATTTAGCGTGTATATAGTCCTATTTCGTTTCATGAGAACAGAAGCGCTTAGAAAAATAGGAAACAGAAGGGATGAACCATATGATTATCCGATCGATAGACGCTATTATCCGCATGCTGGATGCGGATTACATAGAAAATGCAGATATTGAGGAAAAAATACAGGGTGTCTGCATTGACTCCAGAAAGGTGGTAGAGGGAAACCTGTATATACCGATTCATGGAGCGAACAACAACGGGCATGCCTATGTGCAGCAGGCCATTGATAACGGTGCGAGGGCTGTCTTGTGGGAACGAAGGGAAGCGAATCCTCCCAAGGAGATTGTCATCATTCTAGTAGATGATACAACAGCAGCTTTGCAGCAGCTGGCTAAGGCTTATCGTGATCAGCTGAATATGAAGGTTGTCGGAGTTACCGGCAGCAATGGAAAAACGAGTACGAAGGATATCCTTGCCTCCGTACTTGCAAAGCATTTTATTACGCAGAAAACACTTGGAAACTACAATAATGAAATCGGTGTACCGTTAACACTTCTTTCTTTGTCGGAAAACTGTGAGGCTGCGGTTGTGGAAATGGGAATGGAGAATCTGCAGGAGCTTTCCTTTCTGACACAGATCGTGCGTCCGGATATCGCTATTATTTCCAATGTCGGTACTGCACATCTGGAAAACCTTGGAAACATGGAGAATATAGCCAGAGCGAAGATGGAGATTACAGAGGGGCTTGGGGAGCATGGATTGCTGATTTATAATGGAGATCAGCAGCTTCTGCGCAATGCCGCCATTGAAAAGCAGATACCGGGCTGCATTAAAATCCGTACGTTTGGTAAGGATGAGCAAAATGATGTAGTCGTGCATCAGGTGCATCAGCTGCCAGACGGTCTGTGTTTTTCCATCAAAGATCAGGTGTACCACCTGGACATGATTGGAAAGCATCAGGCGATGAATGCCACAGCGGCATGGATCGCTGCAAGGGCACTTGGGCTGGATGAGGAAGAAATAGCGCAGGGCTTTGCAAGCGTGGAGAAGACCGGACTGCGCAATGAGCTTGTCAGGGTGAATCAGTGTCTGATTTTGAATGATTCCTATAAATCCAATCCGCAGAGTGCCTTGGCTGCGGTGGATACCATGGAGGAATTTGACATACCCTATAAACTGGCGGTGCTGGGCGATATGCTGGAGCTTGGAGAAACGAGTGATATGATTCATTACACACTGGGTAAGGATATCAGCAGCTATCATTTGCAGGAGGTTCTCACAATCGGAGACATGGCATGTTATATTGCACAGGGGGCAAGAGATAATATGGAGCATACACTGGTGCGTCATTTTACAGATAAGGAAGAGCTTTTGAACTACCTGAGACCCTATATGCATAAGGAATGCATGCTGCTGGTGAAGGGAAGCCGCGGAATGAAGCTGGATGAAGTGGTGGATGAGCTGGTAAAGGAACAACAGTAAGGAGTACATATATATGGAAAAGATAAAATTAGCGATTATATTCGGAGGAAAGTCAAGTGAATACCCGGTTTCCCTGCATTCTGCGGGAAGTCTGATTCACAAAATCAATAAAGAGCACTATGAGCTTATTTTCATCGGAATCAGCAAGGATGGGAAATGGTATGCATATGATGGTGATGTGGATGGTATCGAGCATGATACCTGGCTGTGTGAGGAGCACTGTACACCGTGTGTATTGTCCAGCAGTGAAGGCTGCAGGGGCTTTTTGAAGCTGCATGCGGATGGAACCTTTACACGCATTGAGGTGGATTGCATCTTCCCGATTCTGCATGGAAAAAACGGAGAGGACGGAACGATTCAGGGCTTGTTTGAGCTGAGTGGCATCCCATACGTCGGCTGCGGGCACATGAGCAGTGCGATCTGTATGGATAAGGAAATGGCACATATCGTCATGGAGCATGCCGGTATAACATGTGCGCCGTTTGTATGCGTATATGAGGCGGATGATTTGGATTATCGCAAAGTATACGAACATGCGAAGGAAACGCTGGGACTTCCGATTTTCATCAAGCCGGCCAATGCCGGAAGCAGCTTTGGAATTCACAGGATGGAGTCCTTTGACGGCTTTGAGGAAGCGATGAAGGATGCCTTCTATCATGACGGCAAGGGCAAGGTTATTTTGGAAACAACCATTGAGGGCTTTGAAATCGGAGTAGCTGTGATGGGAAACAAGGAGCTTTTTGCGGGCAGTGTGGATGAAATCGAAACAGCTGCGCCTTTCTTCGATTATGAGGGGAAATATGAGATGGTGGATTCCCATATCTACTGTCCGGCACGAATCAGTCCGAAGCTGTTTGAGGAAGCAAGAGAAATCGCGAAAAAGGCATATCGCGCCATGAACTGCAAGGGAATGACCCGTGTTGATATGTTTGTGACACCAAAGGATACCATCATATTGAATGAAGTCAATACCATTCCGGGCTTTACCGACACCTCCCGTTATCCGACTATGATGAAGGAGGCCGGTATTCCGTTTCCGGAACTGATTGACAAGCTTGTTGCACTGGCAATGGAAGAATGAAGAAGGTGGAAAATGTGCTGAAGAGCAATACGCGTTCCTGGCTGGAAATTGATCTGACCAGGATCTCACATAACATAAAGGAAGTACAGAAGCTGATTCCCTCTACAAGCAAGATTATGGCAATCGTCAAAGCGAACGGCTATGGGCACGGCGATGTGGAATGCTCCCGAATGATGGAACAGCAGGGGATTGACTTTTTTGGAGTAAGCAGTGTTGACGAAGGCGTTCGACTGCGTGAAAACGGCATCCAAAGTCCGATTCTGGTGCTGGGGTATACGCCGCCTGTTCATTTTCATTATTTGAACGAGGCTTCCCTGATCCAAACGCTGGTATCAAAGGAGTATGCAGAAAAGCTGAACGCATATGCTAAAGAGCAGAATGTTGTTGTCAAAGCACATGCCAAGGTGGATACCGGTATGTCCAGAATCGGTATTATCGCACAGGATCATGCATATCATATCGAGGATATCAAAGCGCTGTACCGTCTGGAGCATCTGGATGTCTGCGGTATTTTCTCCCACTTCAGTGTCAGTGACTGTCTGGATGAGGAAAATTGTGCCTTCACCAATCACCAGATTGCGTTGTTTGAACGTGTTCTGGCGGATTTGCGTGCAGAAGGGATTGACCCCGGTACAACGCATCTGCAGAACAGCTATGGAATTTTAAATTATCCGAACCTGCATTATGATTATGTACGTCCGGGTCTATTATGGATGGGAGTTACCAGCGATGATGCACTGGCAATTCGCACGGCACCGCAGTTTCAGCCCATCATGGAATGGAAGGCAAATGTTTCCCTGGTAAAGGATATTCAGCCCGGTGTTACGGTCAGCTACGGCCGTCATTTCAAAGCGGAAGTCTGTACGAGGGTGGCAACACTGGCTGTCGGATATGCGGATGGTTTTCCGCGCAGTGTATCCAATCAGGGAGCCTGTGTGCTGCTGCATGGCAGGCGTGTTCCCATTATCGGCAATATCTGTATGGATCAGATGATGGTGGATATCACCGGACTTGATGGTGTGAGTGAAGGCGATGTCGCTACTCTGATCGGGTGTGACGGTGATGAGGTTCTTTCCGTTGATGAGCTCAGCAGACTTGCACATACCATAAACAATGAAACACTCTGCTGGATTTCACAGCGGGTACCGAGAATATACAAATAGCCACAGCAGGTGTGGCTATTTTTCAAGAGAAGGGATGGATGATTAACGTGGAACGAAAAACTTACTACGCGCTGGATGTTGCAAAATTCATCAGTGCATTTCTGGTGGTCTGCATTCACACCGGGCCGCTGCTGGATGTGGATGCCACCGGCAACTTTATCCTTGTACAGATTCTGGCCAGACTGGCGGTACCGTTCTTCTTTGTGGCGAGCGGCTTTCTGTTTTTCCGTAAGCTGGATTTCAAACGCGAATACAATGATTACGAAAACAAAGCAAAGCTGAAGCACTATCTGTGGAGGCTCTGTAAAATCTATATCATCTGGACCATTCTGTATCTGCCCTTTACCTATCTGCTGTTGAAGGGGCAGGATGGAATTACCGTAAACAGTGTGCTGCTGTACGTTCGTGATTTCTTTTTTACCGGAAGCTTTTATCACCTCTGGTTTCTGCCTGCGCTGCTGGTTGCAGTGCCTGTTGTTTACATCTGTCTGTTTAAGCTGGGTCTTGGCAAAACGATTCTTTTTGGATTTCTCCTGTATCTGATCGGCATGGCTGGTAATGTTTACGGTGGTTATCTGATGCAGATTCCGGGGATACAAAGCGTATATCAGGCATATCTGCAGGTATTTTCCACAACACGCAACGGCCTGTTCTTCGGCGTGATGTTTATCGCTATGGGGGCCCTGTTTGCACAGCGGACACTGTACCTGAAAAACTGGCAGGTACTGCTGGGATTCCTGCTCAGCGCCGGACTGCTGTTTGCGGAATGCTTCGCACTGAAAGATAACGGCTTCATGCATGATTTGACAAGTATGTATGCCATGCTGCTGCCATGTATGTTCTTTCTGTTTCTGGGATTGCTTCGTATTCATCTGCCGAAAAGCAAGGTATACAAGACACTGCGTGTTTTATCACTGCTGATTTATGTCATGCATATTATGTTTGTTAATCTGCTGCTTCGGGTATGGCCGCTGATGAATTCTCTGGCTGTTTACGGACTGGTTATGCTGCTGACGCTCATTATGTCCTGCTTTATAATTATATGTTCCAGAAAAGTTAAGTTTTTAAAGCATCTTTATGCCTGAATAGGAGGAATATCATGCTGCGTATACACCAAATCAAGCTGACACTTTCAGAATCACTGGATCAGCTGCCGGTTAAAATTATAAACAAACTCCATATCTCCAGTGAAGACCTGCTGTCATGGAGAATCTATCGGGAGAGTCTGGATGCTCGCAGGGCGAAGGATGTGCATTTTACATATTGCATTGATTGCAGAGTAAAGCATGAGGAGCAGGTGCTTAGAAAGCACTTTAAGGATGTCAGTCGCGTGCAGGAGTACCGTTATGCATATCCGAAAAAGGGTGTCATCGGCTTAACGCATCGTCCCGTAGTTGTCGGCTTTGGTCCTGCCGGTATGTTTGCGGCACTGCTGCTGGCACAGATGGGCTACTGTCCGCTTGTTATTGAACGCGGACAGTGTGTGGAGGATCGAGTCAGGAGGGTAGAGGATTTCTGGCAAAACGGTAAGCTGGACCCGCAGAGCAATGTGCAGTTTGGTGAGGGGGGAGCCGGTACGTTTTCCGATGGAAAGCTGACTACCCGCTCCAAGGATCTGCGTGTACATAAGGTTCTGGAGGAGCTTGTCCGCTTTGGTGCGCCACAGGATATACTGTATACGGCACATCCGCATATCGGAACAGATCTGCTGCGTGACATTGTGAAGCGCCTGCGCGAGGAAATCATAGCGCTGGGTGGAGAGGTGCGCTTTTCCAGCTGTCTGCAGGATTTGATAATTGAACAGGGGGAGCTGCGCGGGATTGTTGTCAACGATGAGGAAATACCGGTGGATCAGTTAATTTTATCCATTGGACACAGCGCCCGGGATACCTACCGGCTGCTGCATGCGCGCGGTGTGACCATGCATCCCAAGGCGTTTGCAATCGGTGCCAGAATTGAGCATCCACAGACGCTGATCAACGAAGCGCAGTATAAGACGCTTTGCGGACATCCGCGGCTTTCTGCGGCAGAATACAGATTAACACATACCGCATCCAACGGCCGTGGCGTCTATACCTTCTGCATGTGTCCGGGGGGAAGCGTCGTTCCATCCACTTCCATGGAAGGCGGTGTGGTCGTCAATGGAATGAGTGAACATGCCCGTGACCGGGAAAATGCCAACAGTGCGCTGCTTGTACAGATACGTCCGGAGGATTATGGGGAGCATGCACTGGATGGAATCGCCTATCAGGAGGCATTGGAAAAGAAAGCGTTTGTACTTGGCGGTGGAGCATATCGTGCACCTGCACAGCGGGTTGAAGATTTTCTGAAGCATCGTGCAAGCACAGCGATGGGCAGTGTTCAGCCAAGCTATGCACTGGGTGTAACTCCCTGTGATCTGCATGAGGTGCTTCCTGCTTATGTGACAAGCGCAATGGAAGAGGCAATCACTGCTATGGATCATAAACTGAAGGGCTTTGCGATGGGAGATGCTGTTTTGACCGGAGTGGAGACAAGAAGCAGCTCCCCCGTTCGCCTGGAACGAGGGAAAGAGGATTTGCAGAGTCTATCCGTTTCCGGACTGTATCCCTGCGGAGAAGGAGCGGGATATGCCGGTGGAATCGTTTCAGCGGCAATTGACGGTATCCGATGTGCAGAGCAGATTATTGCAATGTTTCATTATACAAAAGAAGCTGCTTGTGATTAAATTTGTAGACATAAGTATGAAAGAAGTATCCTCATGATAGAGATTCATGATATAAGTAAAAGACGCAGCCTGCTCTCAGACTGCGTTTTTACGTGTTATTACAGATTATTTCTCTGGGTATAATTCCACCTGTTTGCCGCGATGGGCAAGACCGATTCGTATCACATGATGCGAGCCATGATCATATTGCTTAGCAAAGATCTGTTCATATCCCTGCATGGCCAGTTTCTTAAGATTTACAGAATCATCCTTTGTATACTTCAATTCAAAAAGAAAGGATGGTTTGTCCTGCTTTCTGCTTTCTAAACAAATATCAAATCTGCCCTGCCCCTTTTCACGGTTGCTGATGATCTTATAGCTGTTTTCTAAAGGCATAAGCATACCTAAAAGTAACGTACGCACTGCGGGCCAATGGGCCTGATAGGAGTTTTCATTCATAAGGTCATAATAGCTGGCAGTATCCTCCAATATGGCTTGATAGCGTAAGGCGAACTTCTCCAGATTTCCTTGTAACAGATCCTCCAGCAGCATAGTTACACTGCTTTCGTCTGTATGAAAATAATAGGCTGTCAGTGATTGGAATTCTCTTTTTATTTCCTTGTTTGGTATTCTTAACACATATCTGCCTTCTAACGCATCCAGCGTAGTTTTTGTTGTCAGGTAACCGGCGTTCAGGCACTGCCCGCTTGAGGCGCAAACAATCCCAAAAGGCTGCTGGTATTTTTGATTTCGTAGAACGATGCTTCATAATTAACCAAAGCTGTGACCGTCCCACGTTCGATCAGATCTTCATATCCTTCTTTGAAGGTTTTATCACACTCACGCATAGCAGCTTTTATCATTTTATTTGAACTGGTATTCACCCAGAAAGGAATTAACTGCTTTCTATCCAGATAATTTATAACTGACCATGGATTAGGCTCTGCCCACTAGCAGTGTAGATGTCGATGCCTCCCATATTGTACCCGTCACGCCATGGGAGGGCAGCGCCTATTCATCAATGAACAGCATTACCCGTTTTCCGTAATATTGATGGCATTTTGTCATCAGAAAGCTGATAGCATTTACAACTGCCTGTAAAGAGCCATCCTGTAAATGGGACATACCATCCATAACTAAATCAAATCCGGGCTTTTCAAACCGATCGATATGTTCAAGTACCTGCTCATTTTTTTTATATTCCTTTAACAGTTGGAGCTTCATCTGCATGACGATATTATCCTTATCACCCTTTGCATCTGCGAAGGATAGAAAAATAGTCGGATATGAATTGATATCCCTTGCATATTCTGTTTGCATAATGGCAGTGTCTTTGAAAATGTCCCGTGAATCCTTTGTGACATCAAAAAATTCTGCCAGCACGCCATGGGCGGGCAGGCGCCTACTCATATTGATTGTTTTTCCCGTTACTAGCGCGCCTCTTGTCGGATACCAAAGGTATCGGCAATATTTCGGTGAAAGCGCCTTGTCCGTGTGATTAAGGTGACTTCGCTGCCCCGATCCATAAATTCTTTAATCATCAGGCTCTTATCCACGACATAATAGTTTTCTTCCTTCAGCTTGCGGTAATCCTTCAACCCAATGGGGATTTTCTTCATGCTCATCACCTGCCATATGTTTTATTATTTCATGGTTATTTACAGAATACAGTATGCGGAGCGGATATTTTTCATCAGCTACAGGATGTAGTTTTAGATGCTTTCCTATATTGCATGTGTGTTTCCTTACAAATGTATGGGACTGGATTTGTCAAAGAAACAGCTGCTATAAGTATTGTTATCCAATACCTTTATACGGCATAAATCACGGCTGCATATCATATCGTTAGTGTAGAGGTGATGCATGTGAGCAGACGCTGCAAGAATATTATATATGGAATTATGGGATTGATTGGGGTCATGGTGGCGGCCCTGCTGATAAAGCTGCTGTTTTTCAGCGGACTGTTTACGCCGCTATTGGCATTAAACGGTGCAAAGACGATGGAGATGGAAGTGAATACCAGCTTTCAGGATCCGGGGGCCCGGGCAAGGTTTCGTTTTTCGGATTACAGTGATGAGGTAAAGGTAGAGGGGAATCTGAATACAAAGAAGCTGGGGACCTATACGCTGACCTATACCTTTGATAAATATCAGAAAACAGTGGAGCGCAAGGTCAATGTCATTGATACGACACCGCCGAAGATCAATTTGAAGGGCGGCTCGTCTATCCGAGTGTTTGAAAATGGAAGCTTTCAGGAACCGGGCTATCAGGCGAGTGATAATTATGACGGGGATGTAAGCAAAAGCGTGGAACGAAAAGGCAGTGTAAATATGAAAAAACAGGGTACGTATACGCTGACCTATACGGCAAAGGATGCCAGCGGCAATACCACAAGTGTAAAGCGCAGTGTTCAGGTATGTGCTGATCCAACGAATACAAAGCTGTATTATGATCATGACAGCTATGACAACACCATGGAGGAATGGTGGTTTAATAAAAGCAAGGATCATCAGCGGACAACAGGTGCCAAGGATGAAAAGCTGTTAAAGAAATACGATTCCTATTATCAGGGACCAAAAGAAAAAGTAATTTATTTGACCTTTGATGAGGGCGGCAATGATATCACCTATATCAAGCAGATTGCGGAGGTCCTGAAAAAGAATGATGTGCAGGCAACCTATTTTTTGACCAGAAATTATATTAAAACAGAAGCAGATTTCATCCGGCAGCTTGTTCAGGATGGCAATGTAATCGGAAATCACAGCTGGCATCATTACGATATGACAACACTGGCGAATGCCTCCAGCATCGATAAATTTGTTGCAGAGATTACGGAGACAGAAAAAACGTATATGGAGGTTACCGGGCAGCCGATGAAAAAGGTTTTCCGTTTTCCGAAGGGCGGAAGCAGTGAGCGTGCGATGAAGCTGGTAAAGGACCTTGGTTACAGCAATTATTTCTGGAGTCATGCCTATTACGATTATGCAAGTGATGTTTCGGGCAGTGAGGCATTGAAGACGATGATGGAGCATTACCATGAGGGGGCGATTTATCTGCTGCATCCGAGCAATAAGGGGAATTATGAAGCGATGGATACCTTTATCAAAAATATGAAGGATCTTGGCTATGACTTTAAAACCGTGGATACCATACCATCGGATGCTCAGGAGAAATGATACGACTCTATCCATAAACATGATGCTGAGGTAAAAATTTACTGGTATTTTTACCGATCTTATTCTATAATGATGCACAGGGTGATATGCATGAAAAAGAAGCACTGCTATGCCATCCTGTGCATTATCTGGATGCTTGTAATTTTCTGGTTCTCCGCACAGGTTGCGGATGATTCTCAGGAAATGAGCGATTTCTTTGTGCACCTTCTGGATGCTGTATTCTCTCTGGATATCATGAGGAATGAAATCATTCGGGATATGACAAGCTTTCTGGTACGCAAGGCGGCACATATGAGTGAATATGCGGTACTGGCCATTTTATTTGGTCTTACGATACGGGAATACAAAAAGGAGCCGTGGCTGCTTCTGGCACTGGCGGCTACGGCTGCCTATGCGGCAACGGATGAATTTCATCAGCTGTTTGTCCCTGGCAGAAGCGGACAGCTCAAGGATGTTTTGATTGATACGGCAGGTGGTGCCCTCGGGCTGGGTCTGCTTGCTCTTATTCTATATCTGAAGCGCAGACGGAAAATGAAAGAAACTGAAAAACTTTCATGAAATATTCAGGGGCCATTGACAAATGTCGGGATTTAAGCTAAAGTATATAAGACAGAAAAATCGTATAGAGGCAGCGATGCGTCAGAGTAAAAGCTGGAGTCGGCAGACCGGGATAGCTTTGAAAGGTAATCATCGCCGAAGAGGCTGCATTGGCGGATGCACTTCTGGGGTCATGGGAAATACTCATGGCACTCCTTCGTTAAGAAGAGGAGCTATTAACAACTCTGCTTTATGTGTGAGAGTCGTGTAATAGCACGGCTTTTTTGTTATTCCATGGTATTTCACCGATGGTGTATACACAGGCGGTATATGTGAAAAGAAAGAGGGACTATTTATGAAGAAAAAATTAGTAACGGCAGCTTTTGCCATGACACTGCTTTTGACTGGATGCGGTAGCAGTGATGACGACAAGAATGTTTCAAAGAATACAGGAAAGGAAACCTTTACGATTGGTATGGAGTGCAATTATGCGCCGTTTAACTGGCAGACGAAGGAACAGACGAAAACGAGTGTTTCCATTGGCGGTGCCGGCTTCTGTGACGGTTATGATGTACGTGTTGCACGTCAGATTGCAAAGGATCTCGATCGTGAGATTGTCATCAAAAAGGTATCCTGGGACGGCCTGCAGCCGGCTTTGGAATCCGGTGAAATCGATGCGATTATTGCCGGTATGACAAAGGATGAAACACGTGAAAACGGAATTGACTTCACATCCCCATACTATGAATCTGAAATGGTTATGATTGTACGCAAGGGGGACAAGGCTGCGAAATTCAATGATATCCAGCAGTTCAAGGGTAAGACCATCATCGGGCAGAAGAGCACGAACTATGATACGATTATCGATCAGATCAAGGGTGTAAAGCATGCGACACCAAAGGCAACGTATCCGGAAATGATCCTCTCCCTGCAGAACAAGGAAGTGGATGGCATTACAGCAGAGCTTCCGGTTGCCGAGGGTGCCGTGGAAGCGAATAAGGATTTAACGATCGTTCACTTTGCAAAGGGCAAGGGCTTTGATATTGACACGTCCGTATCTGTCGGTCTGAAAGAGGGAAGCCGTGATTCCGAGCTGTTCAATGCTGTACAGAAATCACTGGATGGAATTTCCAAGGAAACAAGAGATCAGTGGATGAAGGAAGCAAGAGAGAGTCAGCCGAAAACAGAATAACAAAACAGAATAGGAGATTACCATGATGATAGTAGCATCCGCAAAACCGGATGGGATGTTTGCCCAGGCCTGGTGGATTTTTCAGGACAACATTCCGCTGTTCTGGTATGGGATTAAGATAACACTGCTTCTGGCGGTGTGCGGTACACTGATCGGATTACTGATCGGTTTGCTGCTGGGAGGTATCCGTGCTGTGCGTATAGAAGAGCGCGATGCACTGCCCTCCCGCATAATTAAAAAGATACTGCACGGATTTGTCGGTCTGTATGTATGGATTTTTCGTGGAACACCGATGATGGTACAGGCGCTGATCATCTATCACGGTCTTCGTCCGGTACTGAACTGGTCACCGGTAACTGCCGGTATTACGATTATTTCCATCAATACAGGGGCATATATGGCAGAAATCATCCGTGCCGGTATCCAGTCGATTGACAAGGGACAGAATGAGGCAGCCCGCAGTCTGGGGATGACCTCCACACAGACGATGATGAGCATTATCTTACCTCAGGCGATTCGTAATTCCTTCCCTTCGATCGGAAATGAATTTATTGTCAATATCAAGGACAGCTCCATGCTGAATGTCATCGGTGTGATTGAACTGTATTTCCAGTCCAGCTCCGTTGCAGGAAGTCTGATGCTGTATGTACCGACCTTTATCGTAGCGGCTATTCTGTATCTGCTGCTGACGACACTGGCAACCCAGCTTCTCTCCTTTGTTGAGGGGCGCATGAATATGCCGAGATCATCCGGGCCGTCTTCTCAGAGCGTACCGGTAGAAAGGGTGAGTGAAGTATATGAATAGCATCATAGAAATCAAGCATCTGAAAAAGCATTTTGGTTCGCTGGAGGTTTTGAATGACATTGATTTTCATTGTGACAAGGGTGAGGTTATTACCATTATCGGCTCCAGTGGAAGCGGCAAGTCCACGCTGCTTCGCTGCATCAATCTGCTGGAAACTCCGGATGCCGGAGAAATCCTGTATCATGACAAGGATATTCTGAAGGGTGAAATCAATATCAATGAACATCGAACGCATGTCGGTATGGTGTTTCAGTCCTTCAATCTGTTTAATAATAAAAGTGTGCTGGAAAACTGTATGCTCGGACAGATCAAGGTATTGAAGCGAAGCAAGGCGGATGCGAAGGAAAAGGCGATGCTGTTCCTGAAAAAGGTCGGTATGGAGTCCTTTGCGAATGCGAGTGCTATGCAGCTGTCCGGCGGACAGAAGCAGCGTGTAGCCATTGCCCGTGCCCTGTGCATGGAGCCGGAGGTTCTGCTGTTTGATGAGCCGACGAGTGCACTGGACCCGGAAATGGTTGGCGATGTTCTGGATGTGATGAAGGATCTGGCCAGAGAAGGTCTGACGATGATCGTCGTGACCCATGAGATGCAGTTTGCTCATGATATCAGCTCCCGTGTCGTATTTATGGACAAGGGTGTGATTGCAGAGGAGGGTACTCCACAGCAGCTGTTTGAGCATCCAAGGCAGGAGCGTACCAAAGAATTCTTAAAGCGTTACCGTATCAGCAGTCAGTCCTAGCGGCTGGCTTTTTTTATCATATGATAAAGGACACTCTTTATCATATGTCTGCGGTTTTCAAAATCCTGTGCACCTAATGAAAAAGAATCGTCTGCTCTTTTCAAGTATGTATATTTTATTTTCTTATGTTTGGTAGGTTTTATGCTACACTGTAGATACAAAAAAGGAGAGGCTGGTATATGAGTAACTATATAAATACTACAACCCATTCACATGGTATCCATACGCAAAGGCTCCGGCCTTTCAGTAGATCAACCGCTTGCTAGAAGCGTTTTTTCTTATGCTTTCATTCATTCTTTACAATGATTAAGTAGCTTACAGCTGAACACCGCTTGTCGGCGGTAAGGACTGCCTTGTTTTTGTTGCATCCGTTCCTGCGTATGAAACGAAGCAGCAGGTACCTCTATATACTATTATAGATTTTGTTTATAAAAAATCTCGCAGTAGAGGATAAAAGGAACAATTACAAAGGACGTATGGTATACTGATGGAGAAGGAGATAGATCAGGAGGTTATGGATATGTGTAACTTTCGTGATTTCATAGAACAAAGAGGTATTGAACAGGGCTTATTACTAAAAGCTGAAGGCAAGGTAGAAGGGAACGTGGAGGCAACACTTCTACATGTTAAAAAACTGGTGCAGAGAATCAATGTCAGTGCAATGGACGCTATGAATATACTGGATGTTGAAGATGATATTCGACCTGCGATTCTGTAGTCCCTACATCTATCCTGAAAAGCTATAACAAGCATAATCAAAGGGGCTGTGCAGTCACAGCTCTTTTCTGTATGTAATTCATAACAGACAGAAGTCCACCACCTCTGCGATGATAAGCAGATGATGGGAATTGTAAATCAATCATTCGCGAGGACTTGTTTTTTACGATAAGCGATAGTATACTGAACTGCATACAGAATCATGAAAATATAGCTTTGAACGCTGAAGTATAAGATGATAAGTCATGGAGAAGGGAGAAAAAATGAACTATCAAAAATTGTATGAATGCCTGTTTTGTGCTGTACGAACTGCCGGCATTGTTGCGAACATGATGCAGGCAACCATTGTCAATGAGGGCAAACAGGTGGAAGTGGTGGAGGATGAGGATGAACGCCATCTGCGCATGCGGGAAGCCAAAACCAGAGCCGATGAAATTGTTCAGGAAATTCTGTTGCAGTCTGTATTACCGGAATATCAGGCTGTACTGAGTCTGGATGTGGAGGAGGATACGGCAAGCCGCACCTGCTTTTTGAAACAGGACTATGATTATACGCTTGTATTGGATCCGATCGATGGAACTCTGGACTATTTGCACCAGAAGGATACCTGGTCGATCTGCAGTGCCATTCTTCATGAGCATGATGTTCGTCTTGCTATTGTCTATTTTCCAAAGCGCGATATTATGTACACGTATGTGGAAGGGGTTGGCTGTCGGGTATATCATCGGCTGAAGCAGTGTACGGCGGCTGATGGCGAAGTGCTGTCTGTACAATGCGACAATACACCCTCTGTCGTATACAAAAACAGCCGTCTGTCACAGGATATCGTACAGCAGCTTTGGGAGCGCGGATTTCAGGTCGTCGATGACAGTGAACAGGAGCTGGGCTGTCCCGATGCCATTCTTGCCTGTATGAGAGGGGAAGGACTTGCTTATTTCTCCGATACCCGCAATATTCGCGATATTCTGCTCGGGGCAATCCTATCCAAGCTGGAAAATGGACACGCCTATGACTATGCTGGCAATGCAGCACGCTGGGCTTCCCATGGACGACAAAAGGAAATCGTCTTCAGTATTTTTGAAAAAAATCAAATATTTTAATAAAATTTAGGAATTCGGTACTTTTCATTCGTATATAAGAGTATATAGGAGGTAAACGGATGAAGGAGACTGAATTTTTTTATGAGCCCTGTGTCGATGAAGCACAGACAATTCGCAATATGAAGCGCCAGCTTTTGTTTTTGAAGCAGTATACGGCCTCGCTGCGTCTGCACAGCGTGCTGTATGGAGAGGATTGTGTACAGCTGCAGGTGGAGGATGAACTCAGTGATTATCTGAACTATACCCGCAGCATTGTCCAGACATCGAGAAACGGCGGATATGTACATAGGGATCCCGTGCTGGATGCGATGGAGCGTCAGCGAAGAGTAAGGGAAAAGGTGATGGAGCAGGACCAGCGGGCCTATGTTCTCTTACAGGGAATTCTACAGCTGGAGGAGCAGGAAAAGGAGCTGTTGCTGGATTTGTACGTGCGAGGCTTGAAGCGGGAGCTGGTATTGCGCCATCAGGGAGACATCGTGGAAAGCACGCTGAATCGAAGGCTTCGCCGTGCCTGTCGGCACCTTGCCGCTCTGCTGCACCTGCAGGTTTTAAAGGAATGCTCATAGTTACAAACTTGTAATACTTGCATTATGAGTTTCAACGTCTACCGGTTTATGGTATAATATTTTAAGGTGGTTATGAAAACCATGTGAACAGGAAGCGGAGGAATGGATTTGGATAAGAAAATCGTAATCAATATGCTGTCCAGTGCCGACAAGGTGGAAGGACAGGGTGTGGGAAGTGCCTATCTGGAACAGGTGAACCTTGTAAAGGAAGGTGCGAGTGATCTGTTTACCGTTGAAATCAACAGCGGAAAGAAAGCTGATATCATTCACTCTCATACCATTGATCCGCAGAATTATCTGAAGATGAAGAATAATAAAAATGCAAACGTATGCTACGTGCATTTTCTACCGGACACGCTCAATGGAAGTATACAGCTTCCTAAGGCACTGTTTTCGGTGTTTAAAAAATATGTGATCAGCTTCTATAAAACAGCGGATTATCTGATTGTTGTAAATCCGATTTTTATGGAGGAGCTGGAGAAATACGGAATTGCCCGGGAGAAGATGATCTATATTCCGAATTATGTATCCAAGGAGCAGTTTTATGTGAAGCCGGTAGAGCAGCGCAATGCCATTCGTGAGCAATATGGAATCAAAGCGGATGAATTTGTCGTCATCGGTGTCGGACAGGTACAGACACGAAAGGGCGTGCTGGATTTTGTCGATGTTGCGAAAAAGCTGCCGGATGTGCGCTTTGTCTGGTGCGGAGGCTTTTCGTTTGGAAAAATTACAGACGGCTATGAGGAGCTGAAGAAGGTTGTGGAGAATCCACCGGCAAACGTACAGTTTCCAGGCATTATCCCGAGAAGTGATATGAATGATATTTACAATATGGCGGATGTGCTGTTTATGCCATCCTATAATGAGCTGTTTCCAATGGCAATACTGGAGGCGGTCAATTTGCACAGACCAATGGTTCTGCGCTCTTTAAAGCTGTATGAGGATATCTTATTTAAGAAATATCAGATGGCCGATGATAATGACAGCTTTGCCGAATTGATTCGTAAGCTGCATGAGGATCCGGCCTATTATGCGCGCTGTGCAGCTGACAGTGCCTATATCAGCGAATATTATTCCAAGGAGAATGTGCTCAGTATCTGGAAGGAATTTTATACGCGTGTATATGAGGAGCTGCAGGAACGCAAACGGGGGTAGAGAAGCGCAGCGTTCGCGCTTTGGCAGGAAGGCAGTTGAGGGTTCATGAAAAGTTCATTACGGAGTTATATCTTAAATTTTGTAGTCATCATCGGACTGACCGCTGTTTCTCTGTGGTTTGCACTGAAGGATAACTATCACGAAATCATGCATCTCATCAGCAGTATCTCCTGGTACTGGCTGCTCATCATTTTCCTTTGGGGAATGATCTATGTCATGATTTTAGGGCAGATCATCATGATTTTTGCCCGGCGTTACAAAAAGGACTACACGTACCGGCAGGGGCTGAGCAATGCGCTTGTCGGAACGTTTTTCAGCGGGATTACACCAAGTGCCACGGGCGGACAGTTCGGTCAGGCGTACGTATTTAAAAAGCAGGGAATCAAATACAGTGACGGAGCGAGTATTCTGTGGGCGGATTTTATCGTTTATCAGACGACGATGATGGTCTATGTCACGATTCTGTTTCTTTTGCGCTATACGCATTACATGACGATTATCGGGCCGGCGTTTCTGGGGATTCTGATCGGCTATATCGTAAATGTATGTGTAATCAGTATTCTATGGACGATGGCGCTGTTTCCACGTGTCTATGTAAAGCTGAGCGGGCATGCCGTGACATTGCTGGCGAAGCTGCATATCGTGAAAAACAAGGAAAAGACACTTGCCGCCTGGACCATACAGGTCGAGGGCTTTACCAAAGAAATCAAGGAAATGAAGCACGAAAAGAAAATCATATGCAAAACCGTGCTGTGGAATGTGATTCGTATGACGGTTCAGTTTTCCCTGCCGTTTTTCATAGCCTATGCGCTGAAGCTGAATCTGGGACTGGATAAGTTCGTTGATTGTCTGGCGTTGGCCAGCTTCGTGCTGATGACAAATGCATTTATTCCGATACCGGGGGCAAGCGGCGGTACCGAGCTGGTATTCGTGCAGCTGTTCAAATATCTGGTCGGCGGACTCAAGGCCAGCGGTATTATGATCTTGTGGAGATTTTCCACGTATCACATTGTAATTCTGGTAGGGGCATTTGTGTTTCTGCATTTGAAACGAACCTACGATGATGAAAAATATGGAAGACGGAAGAAACCGAAAGACATCAGGGAGGTGGATTCATGAGAATCGGGCTTTTTACCGATACGTATACACCGGATATCAACGGTGTGGTTTCCAGTATTGTAACCCTGCAAAGGGAGCTGGAGAAAAACGGACATGACGTTTATGTCATCACCAATCACAAGGCAATGACGATGAAAAAGGAAGGCAATGTACTGCGGCTTCCCGGACTCGAGCTGAAATGGCTGTACGGCTATAAGCTATCTACACCCTATCATTTCAGTGCCCGTGATGAAATCAGGAAAATGCAGCTGGATGTGATTCATGTGCATACGGAATTCGGTGTGGGCATGTTTGGCCGTATCGTTGCAAAATATCTGAATATCCCGGTGGTAACGACCTATCATACAATGTATGAGGATTATACGCATTATGTAAACCGTTTTGAAATCGACGAGGTGGATAAGGTGACGAAGAAGGTGGTTTCCACCTTTTCCCGTTCGATATCCGACAGTGCACAGGCGGTGATTTCACCAAGTGAAAAGACGAAGGAAACGCTGTTGAAGTACGGGGTGAAGACACCGATCTATGTCATACCGACCGGACTGAATTTTGAGAAATTTCATCCGGATAATATTGATCCTGCCCAGGTGCAGGAAATCCGCAGACAATATGGTATTCAGGAGGATGAACGCCTGATTGTGTTTGTCGGTCGGATTGCACAGGAAAAAAGTATTGAAATACCCATTGAGGGCTTCCGTTATGTAAGCGATGCGAAAATCAAGCTGATGATTGTCGGGGGAGGACCGCAGCTGGAGGAGCTGCAGAAGCTGGTGCAGCGCTATCATCTGGAGCAGCAGGTGATTTTTACTGATAAAAAGCTGCCGGAGGAAATACCGGTCTATTATGCATGTGCGGATTGTTTCGTGTCTGCATCTCTGACAGAAACGCAGGGGATGACCTATATCGAAGCACTGGCGTGCGGTTTACCGGTCTTTGCCCGCTATGATGATGTGTTGAAGGACCTTGTCATTGAGGAGGACAGCGGCTTTCTGTTTGAAACCCCGCAGGAATTTGCAGAGAAGCTGACGGACTTCATGCACCGGAGTGCTGATGAACGTAAGGCCTTTTCCCGGCGTGCACTTAGTAAAATCGTCAAATACGATTCCAGAGTATTCTATTCGAAGGTGCTCAGTGTATATTATCAGGCAATCAATGACTTTGAAGACGCCTACGAGGTTATCAAAATCAAAACACTGGATGATTATGTGCGCATCTATGTGCAGAATGACAAAGAGGATCAGCCGCAAAAGCTTCTGATAGATCTGGACGATTACTTCACCTATAAAATCCGTCTGCATACAATGCTTGACCGCTACACCGTTGCGCATTTTCAGCGGAAGGAGATAGTGCTGGAGGCCTATCGCGGAGCGATCCGCAAGCTTCGCATGCGCGACTATACCCGCAAGGAAATGGGCACCTGGCTGCATCGGCAGCCGGGCTTATCCGTTGAGGATGTGGAGGGCTTGTTAAGTGAGCTGGAGGAAAAGGGTTATATCAATGATAATCTGTATATGCAGCAGAAAATCGAAAAGATGCAGTTTTCTCTGAGTGGCAAGGGAAATATACGGCGGACCCTGATCAATAAAGGAATACGGGCGGAGGATGTCGATGAGGCATTGTCCGGTCTGGATGATGAGGAGGAGCGTCTGCGTGCCTTGAAAATGGCAGAAAAGCTGATGACTACCATAAAGGATAAATCCAGAAAAATGAAGAAGCAGACCATCGTACAAAAGCTGATATCGCTTGGCTTTGACAGTGATATCGCCAGAAGTACCTCGGAGCGCTTGAATTTTGAAGAAGAGGATGACAGTGAAGCGCTGAACAAAACGATTGCCAAGGCAATTCGTACATACAGCCGCAAGCTGAGCGGGCAGCCGCTGAAAAACAAGGTTCTGGTATACTGCATGCAGAAGGGCTTTCTGCATGAGGATATCATGAACCATCTAAATGAAATGGAGTGGCGTGATGAGCAATAAAATTAAAGATTTATACGACGGATACAAGGGAGAGCTGACAGCGCTGATTATCAGTATGAACCGCGGTGTAACAGCAAAGGGAGCACCGTACCTGTCCTTTGTGTTTCAGGATAAAAGCGGCAGCATTGATGCGAAATACTGGAATGTAAGTGAGGAGCTGCTGCATAAATTTCAACCCGGTATGCTGGTGGAAATGAGCGGGGATGTGCTCTGTCATCAAAAGCAGCTGCAGTTTCGTGTACAGCAGATGAAGGAGCTGGAGAAAGAAGCGGATATCTCTGATTATGTAAAGGAAGGACCGTTTTCCCAGCAGGCACTGCATGAGAATATCCAGCTTTATATCGATGAAATTGAAAATACGGTTATGAAGCAGCTGGTATGCGGGATATTGAAGGATCATGAAAAGGATTTCTTTGAATATCCGGCTGCGACACGAAATCACCATGATTTCTATGCAGGACTGGCAACGCATGTACTGGGGATGCTGCAGCTGGCAGAGCAGCTGTGTCATTTGTACCCGATGCTGGACAGGGATCTGCTGTACAGCGGTGTCATCCTGCACGATGTGGGAAAGACTGTGGAGCTGAGCGGTGCCATTGTCAGTGAATACACCACACAGGGAAAGCTGCTGGGACATATTTCCATTATGCAGGCTGAGGTATTGGCAAAAGCAAAGCAGCTGGGTCTGGAGGATTGTGAGGAGGCCATGCTGCTTCGTCATATGATTTTATCCCATCACGGGGTGTATGAATACGGTTCACCTGTGCTGCCAATGATACCGGAAGCAGAAATGCTGCATATGATCGATAACATTGATGCACGGATGAATACTCTGCACAAGGCATTGGAGCCGGTACAGGCAGGAGAGTTCACACAACGTGTATTTGCATTGGAAAATCGTTCGTTTTATAAAAGCAGATACAAAAATTCAGACGGTAAATAGACGCAAAAGCGCTTATTTACCGCTTTTTTTCGGCACTTTTCCAGTTTGTGGATAAATTTTTCATATTTCTTGTGAAATAGTTAATCTTTTTATTTTTAGAAACTTTCGATATACTAACCATGCAAGCTGATAACGCTTTCACCTAAGCGTCAGCAACCCCATCCATAGGAAAGGAGGAAACAGCCAAATGAGAGAAAAACGAATACTGGAAGAGCTTATGAATGCAGATCAGTATTGCAGTCTGGAATACTTCTCCAGACAGCTGCAGGTATCGACCAGAACCATCAGCAATGATATCAAATATCTGATGCAGGATGGCGAGCGTAACGGCTTTCGCATTCATCTGAAGCGGCGCTTTGGCTACTATCTGGAAATCACGGCACCCCAGAAATTCAAACAGTATATGCAAAGCGACGAAGACAGTATGACCATCAGCAGTAAGGAGCGTGTTGACACTATCATCGCCCTGCTGCTTCTGCAAAGTGACTACATTACGCAGGAAACAATCGCCGATACACTGTCCGTCAGCAAATCCATCATAAAGGTTGATATGGTCAAGGTAGAAAAGGCATTGTTTGAGCACAGCATATCCCTGATTAAAAAAGCCCATTACGGCATCAGCTTATCGTGTGAGGGCATGATGCGCAAGCTGTATCTGCTGGAGCTGCAGGAAAAAGACAATCCCTATATGAAGAAAATCATGGATCACTATCTATCCCAGCAGCATATACAGCATTTGGAAAAGCGGCTGATTACCCTGCTGAAGCAATATCGGCTGAACACCAATTATATTGAGCTGAAAAAAATCGACCTGTTCCTGAAGGTCACGGTGCTTTTGGCGGAAAAGGGGATTGTATCCGCTGCAGGCGCGATAGACAGCAGTGTCCATAAGCAGATGGCAGGTGAGCTGGCATATGTGATTCAGGAAATCTATCAGGTGAAGCTGAGCAGTGGAGATATCTGTGATATCGGCAATTATCTGAAGCAAAAGACAAAGCCGAGCGATGTCTATCTGTACGATGAGGGTCTGATTCAGGATATCGAGGTCTTTCTGCAGGATGCCGATGAACAGTATCATACCCAGTTCAATGCCGACGCAGAGTTTAAAAAGAGTCTTCTGGCACATGTATCCCTGCTGCTGGACCGGCTGCATCAAAGCATATCCTTCTCCAATCCGCTGGTTCACGAAATCAGTGTGAAGTATCCGGTGATTTTCAATATCTGTATCCGCTTTGCCGGTATGCTGGAGGAGAAATATCATGTGAAAACCACGCAGGATGAGATCGGATTCATCGCAACACACTTTGCCGCACATATGGAAAAGGAGCTGCATCACAAGCTGAATCTGTATCATCGCATTGCCATCATCTGTTCCAGCGGTGGCGGAAGTGCCTTTCTGATCAAGCTGAAGCTGGAAACGATCTTCTCCTCCAGTAATATTGAAACCTTCTCTTTACTGGAGCTGGACGAGGTTCGCTCCTATGAGCCGGATATCATCTTCACCATTAAGCAGCTGGATGAAGCCTTCGATGTTCCCATCGTTCTCATCAAGGAGCTGCTGGATGATGCGGATATTCAGAAAATCAAGAATATGCTGGAAACAGATGCATCGCTTGTTCTGCAGGAGCGCTCCTTCGCCTCACTGTTTCGAAAAAACGCATTTCATATCTTTCAGGAAGGAAGCTATGCCGATATGGTTTCCTGTATGGCTGCAAAGCTGGAACAGGAAGGCTATTGTGAAGCAGGCTATGCGGCTTCCGTGAAACAGCGGGAGGAAGTGTTATCTACCGTGTATAACAATGGTATAGCAATTCCCCATCCCCTTGAAATGTGCGGCAGAGGAAATATTCTGTCGGTGGGTATTGTAAAGCAGGAGGCAGCGGTTCGCGAGCTGCCGGTGCAGGTCATCTTTCTGGTCGATCTGGAGAAGGGGGATTTGAAGCTGCATCAGAATATAACCAGAGTATTGTTTGAGGTTATGAGTGATACGGCACTGATTGAAAAGCTGCGACGTGCAGAATCCTATGAGGATTTCATGAAATGCATATCGCATCTGAAATTTTAAAGGAGGGACTTTATGAATATACAATTCTTAGAAAAGCTGTCCAATGCGGACGGTATCGCATCCAATGAACAGGAGGTACGGGATGTTCTGGTGGATGAGCTGAAGGAGTATGCCGATGAAGTTTCCACGGATCATCTTGGCAGTATTATCTTCAAAAAGGGAAACAGGGGGCCGAAAATCATGCTGTGCGCTCATATTGATGAGGTCGGCTTCATTGTTCGCAGTGTATCCGATATGGGACAGGTCATGCTGATGAGTGTGGGTGGTGTGAAGCCGCTGGCACAGTTTATGCAGAAGGTTCGTATCACGACGGAGGATGGTAAGAAGATTCACGGTATTATGCAGGCAACCTATGATAACAATGCCGCCACCAAAGTCTATGTGGATCTGGGGGCACAGACTGCACAGGAGGTCTATGATCTGGGAATTCAGGTCGGGGATATGGTGACCTATACGACAGAATTTGAACACTTTGCCTTACCGAATGTCGTGGCAGGAAAGGCGTTTGATGACCGCCTTGGCTGCTTCATCATGGGAGAGGTATTGAAACGACTGCAGAGCATCGATCATCCCAATACCGTTTACATGGTGGGAACCTCCAGTGAGGAGGTCGGAATACGCGGGGCAAAAACCGCAGTTTACAGAGTGAATCCGGATGTGGTATTCCCGCTTGATGTTGCCTGCTTTAACGATGAATTTGTTCGCAATCATACCAATCAGCGCCAAATCGGCAAGGGGATGATGCTGACAAACTTCGATCGCACACTTGCTCCCAATCGTGCCCTGATACGTCGTATCAAGGACACGGCAAATACATTGCATAAGCCATTGCAGCTGGATATGTTTAATGGAGGAGGAACCGATGGCGGGGAGGCTCACAAAAGCCGGGATGGAAAACCAACCGCTGTCAGCTGTCTGCCTGTGCGCTATGGACACTGTGCCTATTCAGTTGCACATCTGCAGGATATTGCGGACGCCATCGATATCTTTACAGAGCTGATTGCCAATTTTGACGAAGCAGCGTATCGTACATCAACAAATTTTTTGAAAGGAGTCTAGCATGACAGAATTAGAACAGCAGATCATCGGCATTATTTCCGCTGCCGGTGACAGTAAGGGGAAGGCATTTGAAGCCCTTCGCAAGGTAAAGGAAAGCGATTATGAGGGAGCTCGCGCACTGCTTGAGGAAAGCAGAAAAATCGATCTGGAGGCACACAAAATCCAGACCAAGCTGATTCAGTCGGAAATGGATCCGGAGGCTGAAAAGCCGGAGCTGTCACTGCTCATGGTTCATGCGCAGGATCATTATATGACCAGCCAGCTGGCGAGAGATGTCATTGAGGCGCTGGTAGATGTATTCGAAGCAAAAGAAGGAGGAAACTAACATGAGAATTTTATTATGCTGTGCAGGTGGCTTCTCCACCAATATGCTGATGCAGAACATGAAAAAGGTAGTAAAGGAAAGCGCAAAGCTGAATGAAGAGGATTTTAAGTTTACGGCGATTCCCGCTGACTCTCTGGAGGAGGAAATCGACAACTGGGACGTGGTTCTGGTCGGGCCGCAGGTATCGCATAAGATTGACTTCATCGAGGCTGTATGCAAGCCGAAAAACGTTCCGTTTGCGGTAATTGACAAGGATGTATACGGACAGATGGACGGAGCAACCGTATTAAAGCTCGCTCTGGTTACACGCAAGAAACACGAAATGGGAAAGTAATCCCTGATTTAGAATCATAAAATGCTATGCGTCTTCATTTGCAGATCCGTCTTATAATACTTCATCAGGCTATGCGATGGATGAGCAGGCGTATTTCCTTTAAGAGTGCCCGCTTCTTGCTTCATGTGAAGACAGCATATATTAAGAGCGTATATAAATAGAAAGGAATCTAGTATGTTTAATAAATTTGAGGCATTTATGAACAAATGGTTGATGCCAATTGCTCAAAAAGTAGATAAACAGCGTCATCTGAGTGCCATTAAGGCATCCATGGTGGCCATGACACCATTCACGATTCTGGGAAGCTTCTTCGCCATTATCCCTGCATTACCAAACATGATTGGAGAAAATAACGCATTCAGTCAGTTCATTCTGAACAATGCGGAGCTGCTTGACCTGCCGGTTACCTTATCCATCGGTATGATGAGTGTATACGTAACCATGTGTATTGCATACAATCTGGGAAATCACTATAAGCTGTATATTCCGGGCTGTATCACTCTATCCACCTTTGCTTTCCTGTTTGTAGCTGCTGAAAACGTAGAGGGCGGTATCAGCATTGCCAATTTCGGGGCAAAGGGTCTGTTCTGCGCCATGCTGGTCGGTATGGCTGCTACGGAGCTGTATCGCTTCTGCAAGGAAAAGAATCTGACGGTCCGCATGCCGGAGGGGGTACCGGACTTTGTATCCAAATCCTTTGAGCTGATTCCTACAACCATCATCGTTGCCGGAACCTTCATTGCTGTACGCTTCTTCTCTCAGCAGATTTTCGGAGCACTGCCTCCGCAGATTCTGACACAGTTTCTGGCACCGCTGGTTGGTTCCATGGACAACCCGTGGGCAGTGTTGTTCCTGCATTTCATGATTTGTCTGATCTTCTTCTTCGGTATCCATTCATCTGTCTTCGGACCGATTACACGTCCGATCATGGCTACCTTTATTGCGGAGAATATCATCGCAAGACAGGCCGGAGAGCCTCTGCCACACTTTTATACGGCTGGTACCTCCAGTGCGTTCTTTGGATTCACCGGTGCCGGTATCACCATCGGCTGCGTCGTGGCGTGCATGCTGTCCAAATCCAAGCGTTATCGTAAGATCGGACAGGTCGCATTGTTCCCGTCACTGTTCGGTATCAATGAACCGATTCTCTTCGGTGCTCCGATCATCCTGAATCCGATCATGTTTATTCCATTTGTATTCGGTGGTGCCATCATCGGTACCATGCCAATGTTCTTGATGCACTACGGTCTGCTGGACAAGCCGTTCTTCGATCCGCCTTATGTCGGCGTCTTCCTGGAGGGATTCCTGACAAACGGTGACTGGAGAGTTATTCTGGCCTGCGGTGCACAGCTGATTCTGGCGATTCTGCTCTATCTGCCGTTCTTTAAAATCATGGAGCGTCAGGAGCTGCGTGAGGAGGAAGCAAGAGCGAAGAAGGCTGAGGAAGCAAAAAACATCTTCTCGGATGATGAAGAGGCTTTACTGAACGATCTTGATCTTGATTTCTAGCAATAGCCAGCGGCATCCGTTTGCGGGTGCCGCTTTCCATACAGCTGCGCAAAAAGAGAAATGCAAGTGCAGAGGTATTTCATAAAAAGGAGGAAGCAGTATGCAGAGAATCCAAAAAATCCGCTCCATTCTGGAGGAAAAGCAAATCGACGCCATATTGATCAAAAGCCGTTCCAATAAGCGCTATCTCGGTGCATTAACGGGAAGCGGCGTCAAGGTGCTGGTAACAAGAGATGAGCTGTATCAGATTATGGACGGACGTTACAGCAATGAAGCCAAGGAAACAACAAGCGGCTTTACCCAGGTGGTGCATGAACAGGGCAACAGCTATCTGGATGAGGTGGTCCGGCTTCTGGGAAGCCATGCCCGCATTGGAATTGAAGCGGGACAGGTTCTCGTGAAGGAATATCTGAGCATGCAGGAATACGGGTTGAAAACCGTGCTTCTGGAGCATGAGCTGGAGGAGGCACGCCGCTGTAAGGATGCCCGGGAAATCGCGCTGGTACGCAAGGCATGTGAAATCACGGATGCGATCTTTCAGGAAACGATTTCCACAATTCGCATCGGTATGAAGGAAACCGAGGTCAGTGCGCTGCTGCAGTATCTGGCAATTAAAAACGGAGCCAGCGCTATGGCATTCGATACGATTGTCGCAAGTGGTGTACGCGGATGTATGCCGCATGGCCGACCGAGTGAGAAAACCTTTGAAGCCCATGAATTCATCACGATTGATTTTGGTATCACCTATCAGGGCTACCAGTCCGACATGACCAGAACGGTATGTATCAGGGAGCCACAGCCAAAGCTGAAAAAAATTTACGATATCGTCCTGCAGGCGCAGTGTGCCGGTGTTGATTTTATCAAAGCCGGTGTAAAGGGGAAGGACGTGGATGCCTATGTGCGCGGCATCATACAGGAGCAGGGCTATGGACAGTATTTTACACACGGTCTTGGTCATGGTATGGGCATGGGGGATGGAGAGCTTCCCATGCTGAATGCCGGCAGTGACACCGTGCTGGAGGAAGGCATGATCATGTCCTGTGAGCCGGGTATCTATATTCCGGGACTTGGCGGTGTGCGAATTGAGGATGATGTCCTTATCGAAAACGGCCGTGGTGTCCCATTGAATGCCACAACAAAGGAACTCATTATTTTGGAGGGTAACGGATATGAAGTATGATTTTGATCATGTAATCAATCGAAAGCTTGGAAAATGCAGAAAATGGGACAATGCCATTTTGAAGGAAAAATTCGGCTTGAATGAGGATGCGATTCCTATGGATCTTGCTGATCTGGATTTTGAATGTGCGCCGGCAATCAAGCAGGCGATGATAGAGCGTGCCGCTTTGGGAGATTATGGCTATACGTATACGTATGATGCATATTATGATGCGCTGATCGACTGGAACAAGCGCCGTTTTCATGTGGATATTAAAAAGGAATGGATCAAGCTGACCTTTGGAACCTGCGGCACTCTGCATTATATCGTACAGTGCTTCTGTAACGAGGGAGATGCTGTTATGATCAATACTCCTGCCTATGATCCCTTCGCTGAAGCGGTGGAGCGCGGCGGCTGTCGTTTGATCTGCAATTCCCTAAAGCTGGAAAATATGCGCTATTATCTTGATTTTGAAGAGATGGAGCGTCAGATGGTCGAAGAGAATGTCAAGCTGTTTATCTTCTGTTCACCGCAAAATCCAAGCGGACGCGTCTGGACGAAGGAGGAGCTGCATCAGCTCAGTGCGCTGTGTCTGAAGCATGATGTTCTGCTGGTCTGTGATGAAATACACCGTGATGTGATTTTTGATCGGGAAAGCTTTACCACGCTGTGGAATGCGCATGAGGATATTGCGGATGCATCGATTATGTGTGTGTCCCCAAACAAGGGCTTTAATCTGGGTGGTTTAAAATCCTCCTACATCATCGTTAAGAATAAGCAGATTCGGGAACGCCTGCTGGCATATTTACAAAAGGTCTATGTGACCAGTCCGCATGTATTTGCCGTTCCTGCCATCATTGCGGCTTATAATGATTCAGAGGAATGGCTGGATCAACTGACTGCATATATCGGGGAGAATTTCACCATGGTGTATGACTGGTTTGCACAGCACATGCCGCAGGCTAAGGTCATGAAAAGCGATTCCAGCTTTCTGGCATGGATCGATATGCGTTCCGTGTTTGCGGATGAGGATGAAATGCGTGCCTTCTTTATCAGGGCAAATGTATCCATGGTTGTCGGCAGCTATTTTGTGCAGGACGGCTATGGCTGGGTGCGCCTGAATATCGGAACACAGAAGTCGATTCTTCAGGAGGCGCTGCGCCGTATCGCTGTAACATGGGAAGCATGGGAATAAAAGGAAATTACAACATAAAAAAGCTGCCGGAATAGGCAGCAGAAAGGGTCAGATACATCGTCTGATCTTTTTCATATCGATGATTTTGGCAGAAAGGAACTGCTGTATAATATAAGCATAAAACAGGGGCAGGAAAGGAATCAGCGGGAATAGAAAAAAGCAGTCTTGTTTGAAACGGTCTGTTTCATCACCGTATCCTTATAAGGGGAAACAAAAGATTTTATTGCTGATTTACTTTCTTTATCACGTATTGCCGAAAGCAATGCCGGTGCCTTATGAAGGCTGTATGCTTCGTACAGGAAATCTCTGACTGTGCGTTAGCAGTATCCATCGGATACCCTGACGTTATGCCGCCGGCTTCGTACTGCAGGTAAGTCCCTGCTGTTCATAAACGATTACCGCGGTATGTACATCGAATACAGCGTCTTCTAAGGTCTGGATGAAATCCAGCTTTTTCAGCTGTGCGGTGTCAATGTCCGTCAGCTTTAGAACGAGCAGCTGCTTCATTTCTTTATCTGTCACGGATGCCTGATAGGTCAAGCCCCTGATATTTGCATAATCCTTCTGGTACTGTTTAACACAGGCCTGTGCCTGCTGCTTGTTATAGCCAAGTGTACGATAGTCTGTATGCAGCTGTATGCTCTGTGTTGAAATTCGTTGATTTTCTGAATCCATGGTTGTTTCAATAAAGGTATCCATCAGGGTTCCCCGGCATGTCGTTTTACTTATGCCTGCTTCTGCTTTTTTCGAACAGCCACTTAACAGAAGCAATAGACTTATCAACAGGATCTGTTTTCTCATAGCATCCACTCCTATTGGTATTATGGTACAGGGATCATTGCTTCATGCAGCAGCTTTACCCGCTTACGACTGTGTGCTTCCCTTTTTGTTTCCCCTGGTACAGGAGCTGATCGGCTTTATTGATTAACTCATCCAGAGAAAGCCGCTGATGACAGCAGATGCCGAATGTCATGGTGACTGGGATCTTTTGTTCTCCGTATTGAAATTCTGTGTGATTCATCCAGTGACAGAAATCCTGCAGCTGCTGCAGTGCATCCTGCTCCCTGATATCATGAAAAAGGAAGACAAATTCCTCACCACCCCAGCGGCAGATAAAGATCGCGGGATCCAGTCTGGTTCGCATATGCTCAGCGAGCTGCTTTAATATGGCGTCCCCGCACAAATGACCATAGGTGTCATTGATCCGCTTGAAATCATCAATATCACCAATTGCAAGACAGCAATTCTCAAGACACAGCTGGGATGCTGTTTTTTTCAAATAAGTACGGTTGTACAGCCCTGTGAGGGAATCGTAATTAGCAATCTGCAAAAGACTTTCATTCTGCTTTTTTAAAACCTCTTTTCCAATATCGGCACTGGCATTGGAAACATAGGCAACATAAAGGATTGTGAGAAATGAACCAAAGCTGTTGCAGAGAAATAGCAGCTGTAAGGAAGCAGCCGGCAGAGAAGAGAACGTCGTTCCCTGTGTTTGTTCATGCAATAGAAAAAAGGTGAGCATATGCAGGATGGAAAACAGATAGGGGATGTAGGGACTGCGGTAGGGACAGAAATACACAAGAGAAGCCATTGCAATCAGAAAGAGAAAGAAGGAAGCGTTCCAGCCAAACAGCACAGTGTGTAACACAACAAAGCAGATGGTTTCCAAATGAATCAGGGAAACGGCCAGCGCATATCGCTTTTTTTTCATAACCAGCAATAGCATACCGATGTAAAACAGCACACTGCAGATATTATAGAGAAGAGGAACGCCATAATGCAGAAATCCCATAAGCAATGTATAGCCGAAATGCAGAAGGATTGCCAGACATATCAGATTGCGGTAAATATAATAGCTGTAATTATTTTCATTAAGTTTCATTGGCATACTGTAAACCTCCTGTCTTTTCATTCCTGCCGTGAAGCAAGCTTCTATACTGCATCACACCGCTTTGTGAATAGCCGAAAAAACAGTGCTGTGTATGGGATTCTGCTGCGGCAGACTCCCTTATGGAGCCTGTTTGCCTGATAGCCGTCGATTTAGGCAGTGCTGCATTGCGCGATACATCTGAGATAGCCAAAGGACACGCTGTCTGTTCGTATATCTTATGATTTTTGATATTGTAATTATATCACTTTATGATAGGGAAAAGCAGATATATTCTATAAGTTCGACTAAAAATGTTGCCTTTTCAGAATTATTCAGGCGGGATAAAAAATAAAAGGGCTGATCAATGTGCAGTTAGATTGAAAATCCCCTTTCTGATACAGCCATTTCTATTTCTCATGGATTTGGATGTAGAAAGATAAAAAAAGCTCTCCAACAGAGAGCTCTTCAGCGCTTATCATGTAATGGCCTGTTTATTTTTTACAGGTTAATCCGCTTTTTTCGATGTTTTCTTTTGTCTTTTCCAGATCCATTACCATTTTTTTACCGCTCAGCTTCTGGTTGGTAAAGGTACCGTAGTCCTTCGGATCGATTTCTTTGATATCAAAAACAATGGATTCCGTAATTGAGAATTTGTCCTTATCCTCTGTCAGACTATAGCTCATGCCTTCAACACCCTTTGCCTTGCTTTCCAGAGAAGCGCTTTTCAGTGTCGGCAGCATTGCTTCATAGGTTTTTTTATCCGGTGCAGTAATCACTGTTTTCTGATCCTGCTTGGTGATGTTGTCACCCTGATAGTCAAATTTGATCGTCTGTGAAATGGTGGAACCATTGGATTTCTGTTCTGCCGTACAGGTCATTGTTTTTGTTTCTTCTTTACCGCCGGAGCAGCCTGCCAGCATGGCAACCACAAAAGCAGCACATAATAATTTTTTCATTGTATTTTCCCTTCCTTCAGATTATAATGGCAAAACTCAGAGCTTAGCCCTGAGTTTCAAAGATTATTTACAAGTAGCTCCGCCGTCTTTTGCTTCTTCCAGCGTCTTGGACAGACTTGCTTCTCCACCGAATCCCAGCTTCTTCAATGTAGCTGAATCTCCGTCTTTCATATCAACGTCAACGGTTGCGATGATATTCTTGTCCTTGAATTCAGCACTGACATTGACACCTTTTCCTTCTTCAACACCCAACTGGCTTAATACAGCAGTTTCCAGCTGTTTTTTCTGATCATCTGTCAGCTCTGTGTCTCCAAGACCGGCAGCGGAAAGATCCATGGTAACCTTTACTGAGGTTTTAGTGATTTTATCATCCTCAGCGGTGAAAGTGGCATCCATTTTCATACCGCTCTGTTCCATTGAACAGGTCTTTGTTTCTGTTTTTGCTCCGCCGGAGCATCCTGCTAATACCAGTACGGCAAATGCAGCGCAAAGTAATTTTTTCATATTGTCCTCCCTATCAAATGATTGATTGCACAGGATAAACGTATCCTGTATGTAGAAATTATATCATGAAATAAAGAAGAAAAGATTACAAATTTGAAATTTAGAAAAAATATGTGATTTTTGTCAGATATTCGGTATAAAATTGTATAATTTCTGAATTCAACTGCTTTGTATGCGTTTTTTCAGGTGATAATGGCGTGTGGATCGGATCAGCTGTTCCAGCTCTCTGCAGGCAGGCTCCCAAATCAGTTGATCCTCATTGGATATTTGGGGCAGCAAATACTTCAAAAAATACTCCTCCCGCTGAAAGGGATCTCGTTCCTTCTGCTTGAACCGGCAGTATTGATGGTAAGCGGTCACATGCTTCGGAAAACGCTCGGGATAGCGCGGCTTCTGTAATATTTCAGGAGGGATTACACGCTCTAGCTGCTCGCAGAGAATACAGGCAAGCAGTGCTGCCGGCAGAAAATGGTAGTCGTCCTGCTTTGCCAGCTCACAGAAATAGTCGCATGCTTTTTCATATTGTCCTATTTCATAATACAACATCCCGCATTGATACAGGCTTTGCAGATATTTATTGCGGTGCAGCTGTTCGGGATGCTCTTTAACAATGGCAAAGAGCTTTTCGACATATTCATGATTGGCCGCATCCTTTTGTACATCTGCATACAGAAGGACAATGGCATCGTATACATCCAGCAGACGGTTGTAATTACCCTGCTTCAAAAATGTCTGCTCCAGATACAGGGAATCCCGAAAGCAGTCCAGAAAGCGTTCCTCATAATAGGCCTGATAGCTGCGGTTCAGTATATTGAGCAGCGAGGTGCTTTCCGCCATGTGCAGGCGGGTGAAGACAGCACCGTTTTTTCTGGCATCACGGTGTCTGTGTACGGTATATGTATAAAGCATATCCTTTAAAATCTCCTGTATGCTCACATCAAAGATAGGAAGCAGCTCCATATATTTATGAAACTGCTCCTCACTCATTTCGCTGCAGTGTTCATAATAGGAAGCCATCAGCATCAGCAGTTCTCGATACTCAACCGCAAAGATATCGGTTTTTTCCCGGAGCTGTGCAAAAAGGACGGCACACCGCTCTGCCAGTCCTGCAAGGTCATAGCGCGTCACCAGCTCCAGCAGCTCCTGAAAACAGGTGCTCCAGGGCTCCCACCAGCTGGAAGGAAGATTGAGTTCAGCATGAATCTGTACCAGCAGATAATGATAGATGGAATTGCTTTTAATGATTTTACAATTTTCTATTTTACTGTAGGTATCGGCAGAACAGATCGTTGCCCCGTTGTAAGTGATGAAGTCACGCTGGTTCAGATTTGCTTTTTTGCGATAATATTTTAATAGAAGCGACAGCTTCTTTTTCGTTTCATCATCGATTTCCACTCGTCCGTACATACGTTACCTCCCTGTGATAGTCTGTATATAATTATACCAGAGAACGGAAAGAATTTATATGATTCCAGCATGACAATAACAAAATTTTACATAATTTGCGGCTTTCATGAAGCCGGTCTTCATGGTATAGTAATAATCGAGGTGTTTTATATGAAAATTGGGTTTATATCACTGGGCTGCAGTAAAAATCTGGTAGACAGTGAAAAAATGATGGGTATGATCAATAGCGGCGGCCATGAGCTCGTTCACAATGCGGATGAGGCAGAGGCAATCATTATCAATACGTGCGGATTTATCAATTCCGCAAAGGAAGAGGCCATTCAGACGATTTTTCAGATGGCGGAGTATAAAAAGCACAGGTGCAGAAAGCTGATTGTTGTCGGCTGTCTGGCACAGCGTTATAAGGAACAGCTGGAGCAGGATATCCCGGAAATTGATGCAGTGATCAGTATTCGCGAATATCCGCACCTGCATGAACTCTTACCAAAGCTGCTGGACGGGCATGATCTGGTAAGCTATGACAAATGTGAGCGGAAGGTGTCCAGCAAGCCGTGGACGGCATATCTGAAAATTGCCGAGGGCTGCAGCAATCACTGTACCTATTGTGCGATTCCGCTGATTCGCGGGGATAATGTGTCCTTTCCCATCGAGCAGCTGGTGGAAGAGGCGAAACAGCTGGCGCAGCGCGGTGTCAGGGAGCTGGTGGTGATTGCACAGGATACGACAAAATACGGCGTCGATCTGTATGGCAGAAGAGCACTGCTTGATCTCTTGCAGCAGCTGCATGAAATCGAAGGCTTCCACTGGATCCGTATTCTGTATATGTATCCGGATGAAATCGATGCCCGGCTGATTGAGGGAATGGCAAAGCTGCCAAAGGTGCTGCCATATTTTGATATTCCAATGCAGCACGCTTCCAATCGCATGCTGCAGCTGATGAATCGAAGAGGAAGCAGAGAAGATGTTGCCACTCTGGTGAAGAAGATTCGGGAAACCTTTTCTTATCCAACCCTGCGTACAACCTTTATTGTCGGATTCCCGACAGAGGAGGAAGCAGATTTCAGCGAGCTTATGCAGTTTGTAGAGGATATCCACTGGGACCGTATGGGAGCCTTTCCCTATTCCCCGGAGGAGGACACCCCTGCCTATTCTATGGATGGGGCCGTGGACGAGGATGTAAAGGAAGCGCGTCTGGCGCAGCTGATGAAGCGTCAGGAGGAAATATCACTGGAGAATCAGAGACGTATGGTAGGTGAGATCATTGAGGTTCTTGTTGAGGATCAGGAAGGTCTTACCGGCGTGTATCGCGGACGCGGGGCCAGCTCTGCACCGGATGAGGTGGACGGCATTGTGATGTTTAAAAGTGAGCGCTTTATCGAATTCGGCAGCTTTGTAAAGGTGCGGATCACTGAGGCACTGCCCCATGACTTCAAGGGTGTGGAAGTGTGCTGAAGGGCTTTGATCCCATCATCCCGGAAAAGCCAAGACTCATGATTCTGGGTTCTATGCCCAGTGTGACTTCTCTGGATAAGCAGGAATATTACGGGTTTGCCCACAACCGTTTCTGGAAGATTCTGCATGCGGTATTTGAAATGCCGATTGATACCTATGCTCAGAAAAAGGAAATTCTGTTTCAGCAGCACATTCTGCTTTGGGATGTGATTGGAGAATGTGAGCGAGAGGGCAGTTTGGACAGTGCAATCCGCAAGGAAAGGGTAAATGATATCGCACACCTGACAGCGGTGTACCCAACCCTGCACAGGGTGATCTGCAACGGCAGAAAAGCCTATGAACTGTATCAGAAGCATTTTCCGGATATCGCTTTGCCCTGCAGCTATCTGCCGAGTACGAGCAATGCAAATCGCAGTATCCGTGAGGAGGTTCTGTTTGCGCAGTGGAAGCAGGCTCTGATGGAACATGAGGGTGATATGTGAGGAGACAGGCAAGCATCAAAGAGCTCGTGCATATGGAAGATTCTGTACATCAACCACGCATGCAGGAGAAGTATGCTGCAAAACAACGCAAATGATATCTCAGATTTTTTCTCGATTGTGGGTTAATTTAACATAGGGGGACTTCCATACGATTGTAGTTATCAATAGTATGGAAGTCTCCCTTTTGCAAACACCCTAAAGTAAGAAAGAACCATACCTCACCGCTGTGTTGTTTCTTTGCATAATGCATTCCAAGAATGTAAAGGGCGTTTTTTATCCATGCAGTTTCCAGGTACGGTAAAATAAAGTGAAACGTCTGTTACAGAGAGGCTTTGACTGACAGTTAGCGTAAGCTGCAGGAAAAAAAGTACAGCAGACGCTTCAGGTGCTGTCTATGCATAAAAGCATCCTATCTATTTACTGATATATCCTAAAGAAATCATAAAGCCGTGATACCGTAAGGAAAACCAGAACATAAAAATCAAGAGCCCTGTTATGCTTTGTATAATGCACAACTCTTTGTATATGGATGATGATCAGGGCAAAGGGTTCTGCTTTCCCTTGGAAAAAGCGCATTGAAAAGGGAACGACGGCTGCCTGAGTGTCGTATTGGCATATCGAAAATACATTTACAAACCGTAAGCCTTGCTCTATAATGGTAAAAAACAAGGGAGGAATGTATATGGAACTGCGTATCTGCAGCTGCGATGCGGATATCCGTGCATTGGCAGCACTTGCCACAGAAATCTGGCATGAGTATTTTACAGCCATCATTTCAAAGGAACAGATTGATTATATGGTTGAGAAATTCCAGAGCTATCCGGCATTGAAAAAAGCAATCGAGGAGGAGAACTACACCTATTTTCTGGCTTATGAGGAGGGTGCTATGATCGGATTCTGCGGTGTGAAGCCGGAAAAGGATCGTCTGTTTCTGAGCAAGCTGTATCTGCATAAGAAGGCCAGAGGAAAGGGGCTGTCCAGTATCCTGCTGAAGCGGGCAATTTCCTTTGCGAGGGAGCAGGATAAAAAAGCCATTTATCTGACCTGCAACAAATTCAATCAGCACAGTCTGGATGTATACCGTGCGAAGGGCTTCAAGGATATCGATTCTGTGCAGACGGATATCGGGCAAGGCTTTATTATGGATGACTACATCCTGCAGCTGGAGCTTGACGACGGAAAATAGAAAACCACGCTCTTTACAGTGATGATGTTAAGAAAAGAATGAGGAACGACATCTATAGCTGCCGATCAATGCCTTTTTTTCATCTTTTTCACATTTGATGTCCATCCTGCATAGCCCTTTGTGATGGTTATGTGATACAATATCTACATAGGTGATAATTTATGGAATGGGATATCTCGGCAGAGTGTGTATCTGTCATCATGCTCAACATCATTATGGTATATTCATGGAAGGGGAATCTGCTTCCCTCGCGAAAAAACCAGGCCTTTCGCGCCTGTCTTTTGATAACCTATCTCTCCATTCTGACAAATATCCTGTCAACGCTGCTGCTGACACAGCTTTCCGCTTCAACGTATCTCCTCAATCAGGTGCTGCTGCATCTGAATTATATGTCCACTCCGCTTATGGGGGTTGTATATTTTATTTATACACTGACTACTGTGTTTGAACAGGACGCGGATAAGCTCAAAAAGCATATTCTGTTTGCAGGGATACCGGCTCTGTTCTATCTGCTGTGTCTGCTGAGCAATCCGCTGACGCATCTGCTGTTTACGCTGGATCCGATAGCTGGCTATGTGCGGGGATCCTGGGTATCTCTGACCTACATCGTCTTTTATATCTATGTATTATTTTCTGTATTCTTTACGATTTCCAAGCGCCGCAATCTGGACACCGCTGTTTTTATCATTCTGAATTTCTTCCCAGTGCTTTCTGCAGCCGTCATCCTGTTTCAGCTTCTGTATCCAAATTATATCCTTACCGGAACGGCCGCAACAAGTGCGCTGCTGATTATATATCTGTATTTGCAGAACAAGCAGCTGTTTACAGATCCGCTGACCGGTATTTTAAACCGTCAGGAATTCAACCGTCTTTTGGAAATCCGCATGAAGGATACAGACCCATATTCCATGATGGTGCTGTCGCTGAAGGGCTTTCGCTTTATCAATGATCACTTTTCTCAGAAGGCCGGGGATGTTTTGTTGACGAGAATCTGTGCCTTCCTTGAAAAGGAGCTGCCGGCGGTACGCATTTTTCGCTTCAGCGGTGATGAATTCGCGATTGTCTGTAAGGATGCAGAAACATGCAGGCAGTGCCATACGCAGCTGATTGCGCGTATGCAGCAGTCATGGTCTGTTGAGAATTTTGATTTTCGGATACAGTATGGTATAGGCATTCTGCATGTCGAGGCGCATAACCGCGATAAGGATGAAATCATTAAGGGTCTGGAATATGCCGTCATGCTGGCCAAGCGTTCAGAAGAAAACAGAACTTGCGTCTGCACTGCAGATATGATCGAACGACTCCATCGGAATGAGCGGGTGCTTGAGCTTTTACGACAATGTATCCGGGAGGACAGCTTTATCGTGGTTTACCAGCCGATTTACGATGTAAAGGAACAGGCATATACAAAGGCGGAGGCACTGCTTCGTCTGCCGCCGCATAATTTGGGGCAGCTTGGTCCGGATGAGTTTATACCACTTGCTGAGGAAAACGGATTGATTACAGAAATCACATATCAGGTGCTGCGAAAGACCTGTTTATTTCTGCAGCAGCTGCAGCATACCGCTACAACCCTGAAAAGCATCAGTGTTAATTTCTCTGCCGTCATGTTTTTACAGCAGGATCTCGGAAATAACATTCTGAAGATTATAGAGGAATATAAAATACCCGCACATATGCTGCAGATTGAGATCACGGAGAGTATGCTAAGCAGGGATTACCATATGATCATTGCTTTTATTCAGCGTATGCGTAAGCAGGGAATTGAATTTCTTTTGGATGATTTTGGAACAGGGTATTCCAATATATCCAATGTACTCAGCCTGCCGATACAAACGATCAAAATTGATAAGAGTTTGCTTTGGAAAGCGATGGTGTCTACTGAAGGTGCTGTCGTTCTGCGCAAAATGTGTGAGGCTTTTCATGAGGTGCATCAGCTTTTGCTGGTGGAGGGTGTTGAGAATGAGGAACAGGCTGCCTTTGTGAGAGACTGTGCCTGCCGCTATATTCAGGGATATTACTACGCAGCGCCACTTCCGCAGGAGCAGGTTTACAAATTGCTGATACAGAAACAGAAGGAGATGTCCGGGTGACATCTTTTCTTTTGGCGAACGCCTGTACAGGTGCTTTTAAAATGCGTAGTATGAAAGAGAAAGGAGGTGTGTGTATGCGAAGACTTGGAATTGACGTATCCGAGCATAATGGCATACTGGATTGGGATGCGATAAAAAAGGGCGGGATAGAATTTGCCATCATCCGTTCCAGCTGGGGACATTTTGAAGAAGATAAGCAGTTTCGAAGGAATGTACGGGAATGTGAGCGTGTCAAAATGCCCTATGGACTCTATCATTATTCCTATGTTGCCAATGATGCACAGATGAGGGAGGAGGCTTCCGGCTTCATCAGATTGTGTAAAACCTGCAAACCGAGCTATCCATGCTATATAGATATGGAGGATGCGGACGGTTGGAAACGGCGTAACGGAGTCAGTGATGCCATGAATGTGGAAACCTGCTATTATACCTGTCGGGAATTGGAAAAAGCCGGCTTTTATGCCGGTATCTATGCCAACCTGGACTGGCTTACAAACCATATCAATTCATCCCGCCTGGATCGCTTTGATAAATGGGTGGCACAATGGGCCAGTGTAAATACCTACCGTAAGCCGTACGGAATGTGGCAGTTTACCAGTGACGGCTCCATTCACGGCTATAATGGCAGAATGGATCTGGACTATGCATATAAGGATTATCCGGCCATTATGAAGGAAAAAGGACTGAACGGCTATGGCAAGGCACCCGATCAGCCGAAACCGGATCCAAAACCAAACCCGTCAAAGAATCCGAAGTATAAGGTTGGAACTCCGGTAACCTATACCGGCTTATGGACACAGGCAAATGGTGGAAACTGGTATCCCAGAAGACTTCTGGCTGTAAAAGAGGGTATCATCACACGTATTATAAAAGGAGCTGAGCATCCGTATTTGATCAATGATGGTACCGGATGGACAAATGATCGTGCAATTGATGATGAACCGACACGACCAAGTGGATATTAGTTCGATGTATTAGGCAGGGGATGTTGATTGCAGCATCCCTTTTCCTGCGATACCTCCGGATGATAGCAGATTGTCAGTAATCCGTGTATTGATAAATGGAGGCGCTGCAAGGTATCGGTATATGGATGAAAGACTGCTCTGAATGCTGGCTGTGGCAGGATGTGAACTGCTTTGAAAGAGGCATCTGTCCATGCCTGCGTACGGTGCTGGTCGTAAGGGAAGTCTGTTCAGATGGCAGCGCTTTTTTATAGCTGTATGAATGTATACAAAGGGGCATGGATAAGATATCGTGATGGTATAACGTATACATAATAAAAAAAGTCACCGCAGGGTGACCATGCCAAGTCACCGCAGGGTGACCATGCCGCAAAATACTGCCTAGGTATCTTTCTATATCAGGGCGGCAACGGTATCATTATAATCACACAGACATCACACACAGTGTCGTTGTCTGTCGAATAATGGAATAAGAGGCAGAGATTTCCATACCCTCATCAGAAAGGTAGGATATGCGGCAACACAGGAAGGGCGGCATGCAGGTATTTTATGAAATTCGACATATATAGACTCTGCCAAAGCTGGACCGTATGTACACTATAGATTTTGGGAGGGATGTAAACATGAATGGGATAGTGAATCTGAATACAAGAGTATCCGAATTGCTGGATCGTATGGGAGTTCCCGATTACACTGCAGGCTACAGCTTTTTACATACGGCAATTATGAGCGTCTATGAACAACCGGACCTGCTTGGCAGTATCATAGAATGCATATATGTGGTGGTTGCGAACAAGCATAAAACGACTGTGGCGCATGTGGAGGAAGAACTGGAGCATGTACTTCTGGCAACCCTATTATCCGGAGATCGTGTCATGCTGCAGAAGGTACTGCATACCCTGCATTACAGACAGCCGACATTGCGGGAATTCATAGAAATGTCATTAAAATATATTAGATCTGCGGAGCAGGTGGGATGATAAAAGTTCTTAATTGCAATGCTGTAAAGGAATTTACAGGATAAAATGAGGAATTTTGATATATTTTTCTATGAATTTCGCTCTTTTCTAAAAAAAGAATGAAAATAATGAATTTTTCTGCAATTTAGGTATTGCAATTATTCAAATCATTTGGTATTATAATTGAGCAAGTTACAAATGACTCCTTAGCTCAGCTGGCAGAGCAACTGACTCTTAATCAGTGGGTCCAGGGTTCGATTCCCTGAGGGGTCACCATTGTAAATTTGAAAGGCTTTCTTCGATTTCGAGGAAAGCCTTTATTTATACTCTTTTTTAAATATTTTATGAAATCAGTTTTGTGCTGTTTTCCGGATTCAACACATTTTTAACACACTTTGAATTAAATACATTGTTTAAGGTCTGTTTTTTAGTATCATCATTTATGTGTGTGTACAGTGTCATTGTCGTATTGAAACTGCTGTGGCGCATAAGCTCCTGCGCAATCTTGATATCCACATGGTTTGTTACAAGCGTTGTGGCGAAGGTATGCCGTAGCATATGAAAATGAAATTGGATGTTTAGTTGTTTGGTTATCTTTTTCAGATTAGAACCAAAAACATTCGGATTTATATAATATCCTTCCATGTCACATACGGCCTTGTCGTAAGGGTTTATTTTGAACCATTCTATTAAAACCGTTTTCAGTGCATCTGCCAGAGGTATATAAGCACTAGAGCTTTTAGACTTCATTTCATGGGTTACATAGAACTCTTTTTTTGTAAGGCCCTGGTAATTGAGTTTTTTATTTACATAGATCATGTTATCTGTGAAATCAATATCGCTTTTATCCAGTGCCAGAACCTCACTTACTCTCAACCCTGTGTATAACCCTATTTGAAGCGCTGCAGAATATGCCTGGTTCTTATATCCCCCGATGCATTCCAGTTCCTCAATGATTCTGCTGAAATCTTCAAAGGATATCACCTTTTCTTTATCACTGGCCAATTCTACGCCTTTAACTGTAACAAGGTTTATAGGATTGCTGCTGATATAGTTCATTTTCACAGCGAAATTTAATACTCTGTTTATCGCTTTCTTGATGCTTTTGTTTTTAGCTATTCCGTTATCTGTCTTTGCAAGGCTATTAAAATATTTCTGCAAGAAGGAATAATCAAACTGTGTAATCAGGTAATGTCCAATGTCTTTATGCAGATACATGTTAAAAATATTTTTTGTATTTCGTATCGTATTGTACTGATACTGGTCGCAGCCCATTTCCAGAAATTCATTGTATACCGTTTCAAACGTTTTATTGATTTCCTTCCTGATATTTCCGTACTCTTGAATTTCCATCTTCTTTACTGTTTCATGGTCAAGAGCTTCTCTCTTTGATTCAAACCCTCTCTTTGAATAATGCATTGTGATACCATCTTCCTTGTACGTGAGAAATACCTCGTACACATAGCCCTTTTTAGCCTTCTTACTGGCTCTTTTCCTGATACTCATAACATTAGCTCCTTTCACATTAAATTGTGTTATACACCGTATCTGTGCTATAATAGGAGCGCAAATAAAAACGTACTCTCAATATGTTAATTTGCGCTCGGCGCTCCTACTGCCAATAGGGGCGCTTTTTATATTTATCCGAATATTTATAAAATACAAACATTTGTATTTTCGTATGCATTTATTACAAATTCAAATCCCTTAAAATGATTTTGAAAGTCTACCTTTTGCTTTTCTTTTCAAGTTCATCATAGAAAGTTTTACTAAACCGCTCGTATCTACCGATTTCTCTTTCTAATTTCTCGATTTTTTCATCACTAGAAAATACTGCTTTATCATACATTTCGTACATTACATCCTTGTTAAGGCGACTTTCTTCTATTGATTTTGGTATACCATCAAAAAAATGTTTCGAGTTTTTTATCTTTGTAAGAAATTCTTTATTTAAAATGTACTGACTTTTTGACATGCGTATTATTTCATCTATGATATCTAATAATTCTAATCGTGCTATTTTTATTCTATATTTTTTTGATATTATACTACTTTTTGGAGAACCTGAACCAAATTCCAAATGCACTTTTCCATCAAGATCATCTTCATTTTCATATAGAATATCATCACTAGAATAGAGAAAATAAATTTTTTCACCATTATCATTTATAGTGCTGGAATATTGTGATAAAGAAGAAAAGAACACGCCAATATATGGAGAGGTAAGAAATTCTTTAATCGTGCTGTATAAATCTGAGTACTCATCATCATTGAAAATACCTTCTAAGATACTTAATACATCACTAGGAACCCCTGTGGAAACTGCTTTTTCCCTCATATTAGCATCAACGCTTGGCTCTTTACTCAAACCCAGAAGATAATCTACTGAAACTCCCAAACCTTTTGATAAAGCTATCAAAACCTTACTTGTTGGATTTTTTCTTGCTCCGGTTATAATTTCACTCAATGTGGTTGCTTTTATCCCTGCTTTTTTACATAGATCAGTACTTGATATGCCTATTTCAGCCATTCTGTCTGCGATTTTTTCTCCTAAAGTCAATTCATGTATTTTCATATTTGTTTCTCCATTCAGAACGATATTTACTTTGTTTCTATAAACAGAATAGTGGTGTATAAAAATCTGCTGCAATTTTGTATAAAGAATTTTCACAGGATATTTTATATTTGTGTTATTCTTTTTATAGAAACTAATGTGTTGTTGTTCTGAATAAAGTATAACATCTATATATACTCAGAGCAACAACAAAATGGAAAGGAGTGTTTCATAAAGTGAATAACATGGATTTAAGAGATTACGCAAAGAGTAAGGGAGTGAAGTTATGGCAGATAGCTGAGAAACTAAATATCAATGATGGTAACTTTTCACGCAAGCTACGCAAGGAATTACCAGATCAAGAAAAAAAGAAAATAATTATGATTGTTGATGAAGTAGCTAACAGTGAAAGTGGTGAAGCAGTATGAGTGATCTGAAAATGCTCACTCAGGACGATGTGGCAGCACTGTTTAACTCACACCGTGATACAGTGGCTATGTGGCGTGAAATAGGCATCATCAGGGCCACGAAAACAGGAAGATGCTATATGTTCTCACAGGAAGAAATAAGACGCTTCCAGAACGATTACAAGGGGCTGGATGTCAGCAACAAGGTAAAAGCCCTTGAAAGCTACCGTAAAGTAAATGAAAAGAATTAGCATATTGAGAGTGCGTTTTTGAAATTATCAACTAGGCATAGCCTTAAACGAAAGAAGTGGAAGGTGAATACATGAAAAGATATGACATTCTTTTATGTGATGATGATTATATAAAAGACGATTCGGGATTGAATGGTAACGTCCTTAAAGTAAAGGGTATGAATGAAAATGAACTAATGCAGCTAATAAGCAGATTCATGCATGATAGTTCTCATAAGATACTTATCGAACGTATGCACTATGATACGAATGCACGACATAAACGTGGAGCTAAGCATAATGGCGAGGAATGAAAAAGGTATAGTTTTCCGTTATGAGTGGTTAAGTGTAATAAAATGTTTCAATGAAACTGAAGGAATAGAAATTGTTTGTTCTCTTTTAGAATATGGGAAAAGTGGTGTAAAGCCAGATTTTAGTGATAAAAGCATGGCTATAGTTTTCAATATGTTAGCAGCTCAAATAGATGAGGACAAACAACGATATTTGGAAACCTGTAATCGGAATGCAGAGAATGCCAAAAAGAGATGGGCTAAAGAAAAGCAAGAAGATAAGAATAACTACGAGCGTATACCGTCGAATACGACCGAATACGAATCATGCGACCGCATACACTCGTTACCACCGAATACGAATGATGCGAAACATGCCAATAAAATAAAAAGAAATAAAATAAAAGTAAATAAAATAAAAGATAATACTTTAAATACTCTTGCGCAGAGCGTTCCCAAAGAACACTCTACACAGGAAGGTGATTTGATAATTTCATTGCAATTAAATACAGGTGAAGAATATCCAGTATATGAAAATCAAGTTAAACAATGGGAAGATATATATCCAGGTATAAATGTGAATGAGCAATTAAGAGCGATGAAAGGATGGTGTATTGCTAATCCTACAAAAAGAAAAACGAGAAGCGGTATAAACCGTTTTATCAATAACTGGTTATCCAAGGAACAGAACAAGCCTAAAACGAACAAGGAAACCCTATGGTAGAAAGGAGCATTCACATGACTAGAGAACAAACAACGAGTATATTACGACAGTTGGACGGAACGTATAAAAATTTTATGATGGGTAGAAATCAAGAAACAGTGTTGGAAGCATGGCACAATGTCATGAAAGACCAGGACTATAAGAGAGTGCATAAAAAGCTTATGAGCTGGATAATGGAAAACAGCAACCCGCCTGCCATTAAAGACCTGGTATACATAGACTGGAGAAAGAAATATGAACAGCACTGATGTAGAAGCGGCAGTTATAGGCGCATTGGCTGTTTATCCGGATTTATTTCAGCATTGTATTCTAAAGCACGAATACTTTACGGCAGCGTACAGGGAACTGTACCAGACAATGACAGGCCAGTATGAGAAGCACGGAAATGTTGAGGTTACCGAATTAGCGAAGAACAAAGGATTCAATATCAATCTTTACATGAAATGTACAGACTTGGCATTTAAAAGCACTGAGCGATTTGCTCACCTGCAGAAGATTATCATTGACCAGTACAAAGAACGTGTTATATCCCTTCTGGCTGATAAATTGAGAAAAAATGAAATTGATTTAAACGACTATGACCGAAAGTACCGTAAGGTCATTGACCTACATTCAGCTGAAACAAGCAGAATCACTGCGCAGGACTTCATAGCAGCGTGTAAGGACGATAAAAAGAACATAGCATTCCAGAGATTCAAGGATTTAGAAAGGCTCATGAAACTAAAGGAAAATGACCTTGTGATAGTAGCAGGGGCAACCGGCGGGGGAAAGTCTGGATTTGCTTTGAACCTGATTGATGATCTATCGACGGTATATAAATGTCTGTATTTCAATCTGGAAATGGTGCATGATGAACTGCTGCAGCGCCTTGTAGCAATAAACAGCCGTCTGCCGCAGGATATTGTTTCCCGGTATACATCCCTTTCAGAAGGACAAATAAACCGCATAAACAAAGCTGCGAACGAATATGCACAGCGTGAAATCCACATTGTGAGTAAAAGTCAAACACTGGACACTATCCGGGCGAATATAGCAGCCAATAACTCCGAGGAACACATGATGGTAGTCATTGACCATATAGGCTTGATAGGTGCCAGAGGAAAAACTGCATATGAACGTATGACAGAAATCGCAAAGGAGCTGCGTAAGTACAGCCTGGACTTTAACTGCACGATTATCGGCTTATGCCAGTTGAACCGTGAAGCAACCAAGACGGCCGGCAGCCCGAAGCTCTCCATGCTGCGGGATAGCGGAGAAATTGAGCAGAGCGCAAGCAAGGTGCTGTTTGTGTGGCATGATGAAACAGGCTATTCACTGGTTTTAGAAAAGAACCGCAGCGGCAGCCTTGGAGTGATCAATGTTGAATATGATAAACCATCCCAAAGAATGGAGGAGATATAATGGCAAAGGATTCAAACAGAAAATGGCAGATATTTGAAATGCTGAACGGCAATCATGATTTGAATTGTTCTGTTATACGTACAGCGAAGAAAATAGACCTTGTGGAAGCAATCATCGAGTACATATGCAAAAGAGGGAAATGAGGAGTACAAGACAGAAGTAATGTTATATTCTGATTTGAGGGTGCATACGGAGCGCCTAACGATGAAATCACTATTCTGTGAGGAAATATATATCCGAATCATTTTTGTTGTTAGAACGGCTTAAAATCGCTCTCTGAGGAAGGACAAAAGGCAACCTGTTCATAGGTTGCCTTGATTTTACACTAAGCTGTATTATATCACTTATATAGGATTAGTTAGGTTTTGTTAAGTTCTGCATCGCCAAATCAAAGACACATGACGAACAGTGATGAAATCTCATGCGCTAGGAAGGCTATGCAGCCTCTTACGGCAACGAAACAACTTTCCGAGGGTAAATACGCCTTGAAGTCGTTTTGTTCAATAAACACGGCAGGAACAAGGGAATACGGCAAGGCAGAAATATGATGGAAGAATATCACCACACCTGAAAACATTACGCAGGGGCTGTGATGCTTCAAACGTGAGGAACGAAGGGAGATATAAAAAGGATGCCCTGTTTCAAGATACCCTGAGTTTACCTGGTTGTATCAGAGCCGAAAATTCGGCTCTGTCATTCTTTTAACCATTTACCTTCACTTTATATGCTTTAGCTTTGAGTTTCTCTTTCTTTGTGTCGTTGATAGGATAAAGTGTTTTCACTTTTAATTCCCTGGATTGCGAAACCCTCACAGCTACCAGTGTGTTATCCGTTATTCTTTTTACAAATTCCAATGATCTATTGTTCTCGTTAAAGGAAATAAAATCCGGTTCACGTATGATTGTATCTATGCTCAAAACAGATTTTCTATAAGATTCCTCTGAAGAAAATTCGAGTTCATGCTTGGCAAAATGGGAAAAGCGATCATCATACAGAACGATCGTCTTATTCTTGTATATGTCCGGTAGGCCATATTTGTTAAGGTAATCATCATTCAAAACGCTTATGATAGTCTTGTTTGGTTTCTCAATCATCCACTATACCCCTAAAGAAAAACCCCTGTGAAGGGGCTCTTACAACTAAAATTCATTGGGTGGGCGATAGTTCCACCATTTCATCGGGTTACCCCTACACTTGACATTTTACAATGCGCGATAGCCATCTTTCTATCCTCAATAAACTTTAGCTGTTTAAGACATATCTTTGTCTATAATTATAATACTCTGTAATTGCTGAAATGTCAACCACACAGCAGCATACAACGGTATATAACTATCATACAGCAGTACATATTATATATAAGGAAGAAATGTCTATTTGTGTAGGATTCAGTGCAGATACAGAATTATCCATAGCCAAACATGGCAACGGAGCAGTTGCTTTATTTCTGGATATCTGATACATCAAATTCTATAAGCGGCTTACCTGTTTCTTTATCATTGAATGCCAGAGTGGTTCCGGTGAGGTCTGCTAATTCTATTAAATCGTCAATCCTAAAAGCACCTCTATTTATTTTTAAATTATATTGTTGCCTACTTACTTTCTTTATGTCAGAAATTTCAGCCTGACTGTGGCCTGTGATGGTTATTAAAGCCTTTATTTTATCTTTTATCATGCTCACACATCCTTTCAATCCTAAGTATAACAAGTGTTCTGCGGATGGTCAATCAAATATATTTACTTTAATATATTTGAGATATAAAAAAATATCATAAATATATATTAAAATTATTGACTTGTATATAAATTTGATATATAATGTATATGTAAGATAAGTAAGGCAATCAAAGGAGAGAACATCATGAATCTAACAAGCGCATTCTATACAGCAGAACAGGATTACTTAACACCAGCTGATAACAGCATAGACGAAGAGCGGTACAACTTCATAGAATCTCTGAAAGACAAAATGTATGACATTGAATGTCAGATTGAAGATTCATATTAAACTGGTGAAAACAGCGAGGAACTGGAAGAACAGCTGAACGAATTGCAATTTCAGATCATGATGCTTGCATAACACATGCAGAAGCCTTACAGAAAGGGAATATATGAGAAAACGTGAATTAACAAGGAGATTAAAGAATTGAAAGCCTTGAAGGTGCAGGATGCACAGCTGAAAGAGCAGATAAGTGCCATTGAAGCTGAGGTAAAGAATGAACTGGATAAGCGGGGCATTCAGCAAATGATTGCCGGTACGTATACAGTACGGTGTTCAGAGGTGTGTAAACAGCAGCTAGATACAGCTTCATTCAAAGAGAAGTACAGTAGCTTGTACAGCCAGTTTGCAAAGGTCATTACATACAAGCGCCTTACAATCAACTGATATACAACAACGAGCGCAGATTAAGCATGTGTCCGGAATGGCAGTTCTGAACACAATCGCAGGCCGGTGCCCGATAACAGGGCACTGCCTACCTTAGAAAAATCATAGGAGAGTAGAGGTAAACAGATGGAAGATACAGAGTGGAATGCATGGGCGGAGAAGCTGAATACAGAAAGCTTCATATCCACCTTTCATAGAGAACCAGAGAATTATGCCGAGGTGATGTCATGGGTTTATGAAACACTGGAGGAGCTGTATAAACAGCCGTTACACCCAGATACGATAGAGCAGTATGATATGCTAGGCATTCCTCATGATGGTTGTTATGCATTACTGCGCGAGGAGAAACCTCATGCCAAGTAATAATATGATGAATGAACAGATCGACGCATTGAATGAGAAGTATCATAAGAGTAAGGAAAACAATCCTACTGCAAGAGAACAGCGTATCAAGTGGATCAACAGAATGATGCTTGAATTATCCGATAGCGATTTGGAAGAATTGTATGATACATCACTATGGATGTGGATGAAAGGTCGGTAGGTATGACAATCAAACAGAGAAGAAAAGAACTGGGTATTTCCAGAAGGTCTATGGCGAAGAGATTCCATATAACAGCAAGGCAATATAAAATGATTGAAGATAATACAGGAGATATGAATGCCTTTCTGTATGTAGCCATCTGTGAATTAAACAAGACACAGTTGGTTTCCTTGGATATATGAAACAAAGCCCAAGGGAATTGTACCTACGGCGAGTGGATGAGGTATGTCGTGAAACACGATGTATCTGCAACATTGATTTACGGTAACTGAGACCCCCTCGTGTTTCACTACCCCTTGCAATACCTCGCTACCTTTGCAGAATAATGCGGGTGAGGTACTCCATGTTTCACGGAGTACCGACAATGTCTTGATATTGTATATCATAATTATCTCGTGGCGGAAAATTCCGCCGCCAGATATTTTACAGGGGGGGTGACCTGAGAATGATTCATTTCTCTGTGAAAATATTACCGTCATGCAGCACTATGAAATCAATCTGTTTTACTCAGCAATATCTGGCAGTACAAAATTGTGCCATCAATCTATTTACAGTTTCGCTATTTGGCTGCCAAATTTTCGGCTGTGAAATTATAAAACATCACAGCGCAATTTTTCGCTATGATAGCAGATGTTCTTATGTGACATACGCTAGATATAGCGCAGCTGCATGAATCCTGTAACAAGACATGCAGGCACTTTCTTATGAGAAAACGTAACACATTTTTAACACATCATGTGTGTTATTTCCAACAGCATACAACAGCATGAAATATATATGAGTGATTAAAATAGCCCTGTTTATCGGCTTACAGAAGCATACAGCGGTATCATAATTTATCATGCTTTTTTCCTGAGGGGTCACCATTGTAAATTTGAAAGGCTTTCTTCAATTTCGAGGAAAGCCTTTATTGTATATTATTTAATAATTTATGAAATCAGTTTTGTTGTTTTCCGGATTCAGCACATCCCTCTTACATTTTGGATGAAACAATGCCCAAAACGTTACGGGCTAGGATGCTCGAATGCTGAAAGCACGGATAACAGGATGCCCTGAATCAAGGAACCCTGCATATATCCGAGGTTATGGGAAGACTGAAAATCTAGCTTTCCTGTAACCATTTTCCTTCGCTTACACGCTATAGCTTTGAGCTTCGCTTTCATTCCCTGGATTGCGAAGCCCTCACAGCTACCGGCGTGTTATCCATTATGGCTGTATCTCAGTGCTACAGAAATCCTATCGTATGATAACCTACGCCATTCCTCGGGGGATAGGGTATCTTTTTACCTTTTGTTTATTCATAATCGTATAATTTATGGTGTTCGATATCAATCGTGTTTGTCTTTGGCGGTCTGCCATTACAGCATTGCATAATTACACGCAAGGATGAAGTCGTGTCAGGAAATATCTGTACACCGTTAATTACTTCTTTATCGTAATCATCCTTCGTAACATATACATCATACGCTGCGTAGGGACATACCTGCGGATTGCTTTGCATGGAATGTATGCTGTTTGGGGCAGGAAGAAAAATCGGTTCACTTAAACCATTTTCATCGGTATAACAGCACATTATAAATGTGGAAGTATCCTCTGTTCTTCCATACACTCGTACAGCTGCCGCATTGACGGGAGAGCCATTTGCTTCCATGGCCTCAACTGTTAACGCACCTGTCATTTCACTCACCTCCGATATAAACTATGCAAAGGTTATACTGCTGTTTATGTAAATAGCTGATACACCTGTTCATGAAAATAATTTATTGGATGTGCAGATCATGTTATGCTTCAGGTGAAAGTCCCATGCAGGTGATCTGTGTTTGCCTGCCCTTATATAGTAAAGCTTTTTCAAGCGAGACTCTTTATAATACTGCAGGTTTCCGGATAGGCAGCAGTTGTGTAAGTGGTTCCTACAGATACAGATGAATCTAACGATACGATTATTTCCTTTAGGTGATAGAACAGAAAGGTAAACATAGAAAAAACAATTATGTGAAACTGACGGTATCCGATAAGGGAAGGTGGAAAGAAACTGAAATTTGTTATATAATGTTTACAATCTACAATGACAATAAAAGGAAGATGGTGTCTATGGTATTTCGAAGAAAAAAACATAAAAACACAGCAGAGGAATCGATTGATTTTCATGCACTAGTGCTGGAACAGCTGGAGCATATGTGTGAGGAAGGACAGATTCTTGATGATGCCTTTGTGCTGGAAGCACAGGATATCTATATATATGCAGACGTGATATCGGTTGAGCATAATGTGGCACAGATCGTTTTTCAGCTCCACCATGAATGGCTGGATGATGCCATTCTGGAATCTGTAGCAGCAAGCGGTTCAAATGCGCAGGAGGCGGTTACATTGGCATGTGAGGATTTTTACCGGCATACCCTGCAGCTGTATCTGCGGGCTCTGCAGGGAAAGGCGGAGGAAACTGTTTTCGGCTTTACCCAGCTTCGTCATTACTTTCAGGTGTACAGGAATGAGATACACGGCATCGGAAAGCGGGAAGGTCTGATAGAGCAGGACTTCTGGGAAATGCTGAAGCAGAAGCTGCAGCTGCGTCTTGGCAATAAAAAGGCATACTGGATCAAGGTGTTTGCATCCAAAACCCGTAGCAAAGTATTGTGCGAGGTACGAATCAACGGCAGGGAAGACAGTGAGCTGAGTGAACTGCTTCTGCCCTATGCACAAAACTGGGACTGTATCGGAAGCTATCATACGGAAAAGCAGAACTTTCTGCTTATTCAGGAGGAACGCAGCTATGAACCCTCGGATTTCACAGGGGACAACATCCGTCAGTATACGCGTAAGGCTATCAAATGGTATGAGAAATGCGGAAGCAAGGAGGAGCACAGAAAGCTGCGTGAACAGCTGATTCGTTTATGCAAGGATGATTCTCTGGCATATGAAATCTTTTCCTTCGTTCCGGAAATCTATTGTAAATATGCATATCCGAAGGTGGAATACGGATCACGTCTGTTTCTGATTCAGAAGGATCAGAAAACGCGGGAGCTGTATCAGAGTCAGCTGCAATCCTTCTCCTATATTGAAGAAACGGTTATGGAGCATTTGAAAAAGGATCATGTAAATCGCAGCATTGTCGAAAACGTGATCAGCTTCAGTGCAAATGCCCGGGCTATCCAAAAAGCGATGGACAACGGGGATGCTCTGGATGAGCTCATGATACCGGGAATCGGCTATTATGCCAGAAATGATTATATCATGCGTTAATATCCTTGACGCAGGTCTTTAACTGTGATATGATAACCAAGCAGAAAAGTTAGTGGAAAGTTAGAAGCACCCCTTCTCACCTGATGTCCGAAGGCATAGGTAAAAGCTACAACATATCGAAAAGACGAAATTGTTGATGAGATATTTGAGCGGGTGCATATGAGTACCCGCTTTTCTTATGGCAACATTGGAGGTGTCTATTATAAACAAGAAAGTTATTCCTAACAACGTAAACGACGATCTGGTAAATGAAAAAATCCGCTTCAAGGAAGTCATGGTGATTGATGCCAATGGAGACAAACTTGGAATCAAGATGCGTCGTGAGGCTCTGGAAATTGCATACAGACAGGAATTGGATCTGCTGTGTGTGGCTCCGAAAGGGCAACCGCCGGTATGTAAGGTGCTGGATTACGGCCGTTATCGTTTTGAACAGCAGAAAAAAGCGAAGGAAGCCAAAAAGAAACAGCATGTTACAGAAATCAAGCCGATTCGTCTGTCCCCGGTTATCGACAAGCATGACTTTGATACAAAAATGCGTCATGCACGCAAATGGATTGAGGACGGCATGAAGGTCAAGGTGGACATGCGCTTCAGAGGAAGACTGATTACGAGACTGGAAGTTGGAAAAAAGATTATGAATAGCTTCACAGAGGAAATCTCAGATATCGCGATTATCGAAAAGAGACCAATTCTGGAAGGTAACACGATGTCATGCGTTTTGGCACCGAAGAAAAAATAGATATAAATTATAGGAGGTACTACTTATGCCAAAGATGAAATCACATAGAGGATTAGCGAAACGAGTTAAACAGACTGGATCTGGAAAGCTGAAAAGAAGTCATGCATATACTTCTCACCGTTTCCATGGTAAAACACAGAAACAGAAACGTCATTTAAGAAAATCCGGTACGGTACACAGTACAGACTACAAGCGTATCAAAGAGATGTTAGTGAAATAATATAGGAGGAATATGAGATGGCAAGAGTAAAAGGTGGATATACAACACGTCAGAGAAGAAAAAAAGTATTAAAGTTAGCGAAAGGGTACTATGGTGCAAAGCACATTCTGTATAAGACTGCTCATGAGCAGGTTATGCACTCTTTCAAATATGCATATAATGACCGTAAGGATCTGAAGCGCAACATGCGTAAGCTGTGGATCGCACGTATCAATGCAGCTGCCAGAATGAATGAGATTTCTTATTCCAAGCTGATGCACGGCCTGAAGCTGGCTAACGTTACGATCAATCGTAAAATGCTGAGTGAGATCGCTATTCACGATCCTAAGGGCTTTACAAAAATCGTAGAAACTGCTAAGTCAGCATTAGAAAAAGCTTAATTGAGGAAGCTTTATGGATGACACACGTCATACTTTGAATGAACTTCTGGTAGATCTGTTCAACTACATTCTCTTGATTGAGGAGAAAAATCTCCGCGATCAGGGAGTAAAGCTGTCCATGACCGAGGTACATATTCTGGAAGCAATCGAAAAGAGTGAATCCAATATGATGTCCGCGATTGCCAAGCGTTTGATGGTAACACAGGGGACACTGACCGTTTCAACTTCCAAGCTTGTGAAAAAAGGATATGTAGAGCGTGTTAAGGATGAGCGGGACAAGAGAATCGTGCGTCTGAAGCTTACCGAAAAGGCAGTGAGTATCCTGGACATTCATAATCGTTTCCATGAGGAAATGATTGAGCGTCTGTTGAATGAGCTTGAGCTTGATAAAGAGGTGGAGCTGATTCAGTCACTGCGTAATCTAATGGAATTTTTTAAAGGAAAATACTAAAGCCTGTTCTTGTTAGCAGGCTTTTTCTGTATGCAGGCAGGGGAATGGTGCTATAATAGGGACAAAAGGTACAGGAAAGAACGGATGCTGTAGGCGCGGAAAAGCAGCGGCATTATGTGGTATCAAAGCGAAAGCATGAAAAGCTATGAAGGTTAAAGGTGAAGATAACGGTATGCGATGAGAGGAGGATGCAGATGAAACGTGCACTTGTGCTAGGTGGAGGAGGCAGTAAGGGTGCCTATGAGCTGGGGGTCTGGAGGGCTCTGGATGAGCTGGGAATTTCCTTTGATATTGTAACGGGAACCAGTATCGGTGCGATGATTGGTGCCATGTATGTGCAGAAGCAGTATGAGCGATGCTTAGAGCTGTGGGAGCAGCTGTCTGTTGATGACATAATTGCCAATGGTGTGAATCTGGATATGGATATCGAGCTGTTGATGTCACAAAAGGGAAAGTATAAGACACTGTTGAAAAGCTATGTGAAAAACAGGGGAGCGGATATCACCCCCTTTGTGAACAAGCTGCAGCATTACTTTGATGCGGAGCGCTTTTTCTCTTCGGATATCGAGTATGCCTGCATGTGTGTGAATGTCACGAAAAAGCAGCCACAGCCGGTCTATCGCCGAGATATGAGCAGGGATACGGCGCTGAATTACATCATTGCCTCTGCCTCCTGCTTTCCTGCATTTCCCATGAAGGAAATCGAGGGGGAGCATTTCGTCGACGGCGGCTATTATGATAACGTTCCCATTGAGCTGGCACGCAGCATGGGAGCTCAGCAAATCGTGGCGGTTGATTTGAAGTCTGTGGGAAAAAGGAAAATACACCGGCCGCAGAAGGATGTGATTTACATTGAGCCGCAGGTATCCCTTGGCAGCTTTCTGCTGTTTGATCAGGTGCGGATTCACCACAATATGGAGCGTGGATATCAGGACACCCTAAAGAAATTCGATTACTGTCTGGGAAGTATTTATACCTTTTCTCTACAGGACAAGGCGCACATCATCGCGTTTGAGGAACGAATCCACATGCAGCTGGAACAGATAGATGATCTGGTGGACCGCCGCTATATGAGCAGGCTCGTAAAAAAGGCATTCCACCATCAAATGATTGCCAGCTTTTCTCATTTTCAGGAGTATGACTGGCCGTTCTTACGTATGCTGGAAATGACTGCCCTGGCATTTCAAATAGATGATATCGGCATCTGGAGCTTTCCGAAATTCGCAGAGCAGGTGCTTGCCTGTGCACAGAAGCATGTGAGTATCGCAGAACGAGCTGACCGTGACTCCTTGCATCTGCTGGATGCCGCAGCGTCTTTAAAGGAGCAGAGCACAAAGGAAATCATCTGCTCCATCTATTATTATATGCGGACTGCGGGAGCTGCAAGCCGCAAGGAGCTGGAGGCGGTCGCACTTCTTATGAATGATTCCTTTGTCATGGCATATCTTCTGTTCGCGCTGGAACAGCTGGTTGATAAGGGGAAGGGATACAGGCTTTCTTGATGTGGACAGTTTGCGTTTTTCGTAAAGCCTATGGTGCAAATCAAAGTCCGGTTGTATATTTCAAGCTACTGCGGATATACGCTGCTAACTCAGCTATGCAATGCGATCTACTTCTTATTCACAAAAGCTGCCTCTCATTTGTGAAAAAACGCCTGCAGGCTTTCCTTACGCAATCGCATATATAAGGAAACCGTTATACTTACGTCCTTACGGAAACTGCCTGCCCTTTCATGAAAGCTGTGCAAACAGGAAGAAGGTCAGGGAGAAAACAAAAAGAGACAGGTGTGGATATGAATGATATCCAGCGCCTGTCTTTTTGACCTGCAATTGCTTCTTTTATCCTTAATATTGTAAGTCCACTTCCGTTTTTAGAATAATGTTTCCTGGTGCGTTGCGTACAGGTATTCGTCAATCGTATTTACGATACGGTCTTTGATCAGCGCTTCCGGATCATTCTCCAAATGTCCCTCGCGAACCTTTGTGTACTGAATCGGCATAAACTGGGACAATACGCTCAAAGGAATACCGCTCTTACGCAGATTGGCAATCAGCTTATCCTTGGCTGCGGTCACCTTAGGATTTGGCATATAATAGCGGCTGCGGTCAGAGAAGCTGTATTTACGCTTGAACCACAGGGCATTGTCATCTCCGTGATAGTGCTTTTTCCAGTTCTTCGGATCCTCCATCATCGCTTCTTCCAGAACATCGATAAAGTTGCTGAGCGCTTCTTCTTTTCCATGATATACGGCCGTTTCGATGTTTGCGAGTGCGAACAGTGCTTCCCGCATGGCATAGGTCAGTCCCGGGCCAACCTTCAGGATACCGACGCCATCCTCGATCAGCTCGCGCAGCTTGAATTTTGTCTGATAATCTGTGGAGTGTCCTTCAAAAATAAGGTTTGGATACTCCTTGATAGACGCCATCAGATCACTGGCCTTGCTGCGGTCATACTCGGTACATCCGTCATCCTTTTCCTCGACACCTGGTTGTACAACAACACCCATAACATCCTTCCAGGTTTCCTTAAGCCCTTCAGCCGCAAAGGCCTCTTCAAAGGTTTTGACAGTAGCCTTGAAATCTTCAACACGGGTAACCTGCATACCGGCACCCTCTTCCTGTGCGCCTCCTGGAATCGGTACCTCACTTCCCACGATGTATACCGGGCGTACGGCATTTGGATTCTGCTTCAGCAGCTCCTGATAGGTTTCCTCACAAATGCGTGCCAGATGCGCACCGCGTTTTGCGATAACCGCGTCACTCAGACGAATGTTTGGATCATCATCCGCAACCTTCATGCTTGTATCTATATGAATTTTTGTAAATCCGGCAGCTACATAGCAGCGTACCAGCTCTTCTGCCTTTTCCATCGCTTCCTTTTCCGGTAAAGCGGCAAAGGTCAGAGGACCCAGATGATCTCCTCCCAGGAATATACGGCTTTCGTCCACCCCGATCGCCTTTGCTTTCTTTAATACGAATTCGCGGAAGTCTTTTGGTGTCATTCCGGTGTAACCGCCGTTCTGGTCAACCTGATTGGCTGTTGCCTCGATCAGTACGCAGGAATCATCGCGTTTTACACATTCCAGTGCAGCCTCGATAACGTAGTCATTCGCACTGCAGCAGGAATAAATTCCAACCGGTTTTCCTTCCTTCTGTTTAACAACAATCTGTTTTAATGGATTAGCTTGTGGCATTTCAAAACCCTCCTTATATATTAAAATTATAGCACGAAACGAGGGAAAGTAAACGGAAGTGAAACGGAATGCTAGTTTGTATAAAAGTTTTGTACAAAAATACAAACAGAGATATTTTAAACGCGCAAAAACGACAGAAAAGAATACAGAAATCAGCTATGATAAATCAGGAAAAATGAAAATAGAAAAGTAAGTGGAAATTTAGAAATACTTTATCTGAAAAGGTGTTCTTTTGTAATTCCGGTGTGATATACTATAGTGAGATGAGCGAAAAAATCGTATACAAGAAAGGTCGGTGGGGATGATGCTTGACGAACAGGAACAATTTCTCCTCCATCAGATTCGCATTCTGTTGAAGCAGCTGGATGAACGGCAGACAAAACAGAAAGATGAAGAAAAACCGGAGAATAAGGATGACAGATACCGTACACTGTTACAGCTGTCCTGCAAAAATATATGGGAGTTTGATCCATTGACACAGATGGTAAGTATAACCTGTCAGGACGGACGCGTAATCATCAATTCCTTTCGCATGCTTATGCAGGGAGTTAATGCGCAGGACCATAAGCGTATCAAGGAAGCTGTGCATCGCATCATGCTGGGAGAAAGCGAAAAGGAGTATTTTTCCTATCAGCGCGAATGCAGGAGCGGTGAAATCCGGTTTTATGAGGTTGGAGCTCATGCATACTGGGTCAACGGCAATCTGCATATCATCGGTGTTACGAGGTCTGTACGGGCGATGGAGGAGCGAATCGAGCGTGTTCTGCATGAACAGGAGAAATTCGATTTACTGCTGAGCATGGCCAATATGTATATATGGGAATACGATGTCGGAAAAAGAGAGTTTTCCGCGAATCAGTCTCTGTGCGACAAGCTGGGACTTCCCATGCGCTCGTATACGGTGGAGCAGCTGAATGAGCTGCTGCAGATACACCAGATGCCGGTCCTGCTGGAACGTATCGAGCGAAAGGCGTTATCGGAGCATGCGGTCATTCATCTGAAGAATATTCAAACCAGTTTCGATTTGATTTTTGAGACGAATTTCAAGGGATTACCGGATAAAAACGGCAATATCAAGGTCGTACTCGGCACTATGAATGATATAACGGAAAAGGAGCTTTTGAAAACAAGCGCCAGCAGGGATCCGCTCATCGGCTGTTTTAACCGGCGAAGCGGCGATATGACGCTGGTCTCCACGTTTCAGAAATTTCAGAATGGGGAGGATTTTTATACCATCATATTTTTCGATGTGGATGATTTTAAGAAGGTCAATGACCGCTATGGACATGATATGGGAGACTATGTTCTGCGCCATGTCTGTGAACAGATCGAGAAGGAAATTCGAAGCAGTGACATGCTGTTTCGCTGGGGCGGTGATGAATTTTTGCTCATCTGCAGTGGAATCAGCAAGGAAAATATCTATGCCTATATCGAGCGTCTGCGCCGTCTGATTGAAAGCTCGGATTTTGTTTTCGACGGCAACCGTGTGCAGGTGACCCTGTCTATCGGTGCAGCGTATTATTATAAGAGTGACCATGATTATCAGGATGCATTAAAAAGAGCCGACCGCAGTGTCTATAAGGCAAAGCTGGCCGGGCGCAATAAGGTATGTGTTTTAAAGTAAGTCAGGCCTAATCCAGCAGCTGGCGAAGATCCTGTGGAAGCGGGCATTCCACGCGCAGCATATCGTTGGAAAGGGGGTGAGGGATGCTTACACGACAGGCGTGCAGTGCGAGGCGGGGACATCTGCTGTCACGGATTCCATATAGCGGATCACTGAGCAGGGGGTGCTGTATTGCGGCCAGATGGACACGGATCTGATGCGTTCGCCCGGTATACAGCCGGCAGCGAATCCATGTGAAATCCATGAAGTTCTGCTTTACAAACACATCGGTTCTGGCACTCTTGCCATGCTCGGATATGCGCATCTTTCGCGCATCGTGTCGATCTCTGGCGATTCCCCGGGTGATGGTGCAGTGCTTCTGTGCAATGTATCCCCTAGCAAATGCCTCATACTCACGATAGATCTGCTTATTTTTCAGCATGGCATCAAGCAGTGGCTGCAGAAAGGGAACTTTGCAGAATATCAGGGCTCCGCTTGTTTCGTAATCCAGGCGGTGAAGCGGGCGAACACAGGTATTGTGTCCCTCCAGAAGATAATGTGCCTTGACCAGATTACAGACGGTGTGTGCATGTTCGATACCGTCACTGTGTACCAGAAGATTCGCAGGCTTATTCACAATGCAAAAGAGTTCATCCTCAAACAGTATCTCCAAATCCTCGTACCAGGGCTCTATCGTATCTTCCTCCATCGCAAGAAAGATGCGTACGGTATCCTGCTCCTGCAGCATATGATTGCCGTGGATGATGCGGTTATTTATGGAAACACGATTTGTTTGATAATATTCATAGCGTTTCTTTTTCGCGGTATGGAAATATGCGAAAACAGCATCGGTATCCGCAAAGGAAATGCCGCGTAACTGCAGTATATTGTTTTTCAATTCGATTTTCATAAAATCACCTCATAATTTTTCGGTCAAATGAATAGAATTTCCTATATGGGTCATGCTATACTGGCATCGAGCCAGGAGGAACTGGTTGTAAAGGATGATCCATAGCAGCAAACGCTACTATGAAGATAACATAAAACAAGGAGGAAATAAACATGAAATTATTAAAATGCTCAGTATGCGGCAACATCGTTGAAATGATCGAGGACAAAGGAGTTCCGGTAATGTGCTGCGGAAAGCCAATGGATGAATTAAAGGCAAATACGACAGACGGCGCACTGGAAAAACATGTTCCGGTTGCTGAAATCGCAGATGGAAATCTGCATGTAAAGGTTGGTTCCATGGAGCATCCGATGCTTGCAGAGCACTATATCACAATGATTCTGGTTGAGGCCGGAGACAACATTATGCGTAAAAACCTGAAGCCCGGTGAAAAACCGGAGGGTGTCTTCCCGCTTGGTGATTACAAGGGGAAAGTGCATGTATATGAATACTGCAACCTGCACGGTTTATGGAAGACTGACATCGAGGCATAACCTATGAAGAATAAGGAGCACCGGATCGTGCTTCTTTTTTTATCACTTTGTATAAATAAGGAAAGCATTACATAAGCACCTGGAGGATTTCCGTGGAGAATGAATCCACAGTTGACTCTTGTGCGTGAGAATTCAGGCAGCAGCCAGTTCAGGGTGCAGCCTACCGGTATATGCCAGAAAGCGCTGCATGCTTTCTTTGTGCGTACAATTTCTTATGAAAAACGAAGAATTCATGAAAACTATGGTATACTATTGAAAAACAGGAGGTCGATCACATGTTTGTAGAGGAGCGGCAGAGTGCCATTATGGAGGAGCTGCATGCCAATGGAAAGGTAAAGGTCAAGGAGCTGAGTGAGCGGTTTTGCGTTAGTGAGGACTTGATTCGTAAAGACCTCAGCGCATTGGAAGCAAAGGGACTGCTGAAAAAGGCATACGGAGGTGCTGTGCTGATTCGTGAGAATATTCATCGCAAGATTGCGGCGCAGCGCAAGGACGTGAATCAGGAAGAAAAGCGTGGTATCGCAAAAGCCGCGGTGGATCTGATTCAGGAAGGAGATGTGGTCTTTCTGGACATATCCACCGTCAATATACGGGTGGCCAGGGAGCTGGTGGAACGGGAGAAGCAGGCAACGATCGTTACCAATATGCTGGAGGTTGTATCCATACTGGCAGACAGCAGTCTTCCTGTGATTTTCATCGGTGGAGAATTCGATTATGGCAGGGACGGCTTTGTGGGGAGTCTGGCAATGGAACAAATAATGAAATTCCGATTCGACATATCCTTTCTGGGTGTTGTCGGTATTGATGTACACGATAACAGCGTATATACCTATATGGCCAATGACGGGGCGACAAAGCGTGCGATCCTGTCCAGCAGTAAGCAGGCGTTTATGGTATGTGAATCGGATAAATTCATGCAGATCGGCAATTACCGCTATGCTGGGGCGGATGAATTTACCGGAATCATAACGGATCATAAGCTGGACAGGGAAAATGAAAAGCTGATGAAAAACATGCAGCTATGTATACAGCTGGCAGAATAGGTCGGGAAATGGAATCCCGGCTTTTTTATTTCTTTCTATTGATTGATAAAAAGTAATAAGAAATAATAATAAAAGTGTTGACAACCGGTAAAAGCATATTATAATGAAGATGTAAACGGAGGTATCTGCCATGGAACTGAAAAAAACTGCTCGAATCGATCTTCTAAAGGAACGTATGCTGTCCCAGCCGCGTTATGTGAGTATGGAACAGGCGATGATCATTACCAGAGCCTATCAGAGGCATGAAGAGGAGCCGGTCATTTTAAAACGTGCATATGCACTCCATGATGCTCTGTGCGAGCTGGAAATCGGAATCGAGCCGCAGGAGCTGATTGTAGGAAACCGGACAAAGGGGGTACGCTATGGGGTGGTATTTCCTGAAAGCGGTATTTCCTGGGTGGATCAGGAGCTGGAGACGCTGCCGACGCGTCCACAGGATAAGTTTCTTGTACGTCCTGAGGATGTGCAGACATTTCGCGAGGTCATTAAGCCGTACTGGAAGGGGAAATCATTGGAGGATGTGCTGAAAAAGCGTTATGGAAAAGAAATCAGTGCCCTGTCAACGGTTGTAAAAATTAATCAGAAGGATCATGCACAGGGACATATCTGCCCCAATGTCCGTGAGTGGCTGGAAAAGGGGCCGGCCGGCTTGAAAGAGGAGGCACAGCAGCACCTGCTGGACTGTAAGGAGGAGCAAAGACCCTTCTATGAAAGCATTCTTCTTGTGATGGATGGTGTATGCCGCTTTCTGATGCGGTATCATGATGAATTGCAAAAGGAAGCAAAGCAGCATCCGGACTGGAAGCAGGATATGATAGAGACGGCAGAAATCTGTAAGGCGCTGGCCGAACGACCGGCTGAAACCTTTCATGAAGCGGTTCAGTCCATGTGGATTCTGTTTGTCGTCCTGCATATGGAAAGCAATGCCTCCAGCTTCTCTCCCGGACGTCTGGATGAAATACTGTATCCGTATTATCGCAAGGACAGGGAGCTTGGACGTCTGGATGCGCAAAGAGCGCTGGATATCATTGAATGCCTGTGGCTGAAATTCAATCAGATTGTCTATCTGCGCAATAAAAACAGCGCAAAGTACTTTGCCGGCTTTCCAATCGGCTTCAATATCGCTGTCGGCGGACAGGATGTCCATGGTGAGGATGTATGCAATGAGCTGAGCTTTCTGTTTTTGCTGGCACAGGAGCACATCGGCCTGCCGCAGCCCAATCTGTCTGTGCGCCTGCACAGGGGAACAGGGGATGCTCTTTTAAAGAAGGCTGTTCGCGTCGTGGCAAAGGGAAGCGGTATGCCGCAGTTTTTCAATGATGAAGCAATTATAGCTGAGCTGGAGAAGCTGGGGATTTCCCATCAGGATGCAATGGATTATGCCATCGTCGGCTGTGTGGAGCTGACGACACAGGGGAATAATCTGGGCTGGAGCGATGCGGCAATGTTTAATCTGAACAAGGTGCTGGAGCTGACGCTGCATCATGGCAGATGTCTGCTTACCAAACAGCAGCTGGGTCCGGATCTGGGCGGACTGGATACGTATGAAAGCTATGAGGAGCTGGAATGCGCATTCGATGCCATGATCGATCATTTTCTACAGCGCATGATTCCGGCCTGCGAAGAGGTGGAAAAGGCGCATATTGATATTCTGCCTTCTCCGTTTTTATCCAGTGTCATCGATGACTGTATGGAGCAGGGTATGGATGTGACCCGGGGAGGGGCTCATTATAATCTGAGTGGTATACAGATGATCCAGGTAGCCAATCTGGCCGATTCTCTGGCTGCGATCAAGGCTTTGGTATATGAAAAGAAGAGCGTGACAGGAGAAGCTCTGCAGCATGCACTGGAGCATAATTTTGCACATGATGAAATGCTGCGGCAGCGTCTTTTAAACAAGGTGGACAAGTATGGCAACGATGTGGAATGGGTGGATATGCTGGGGGCGAAGTGGGCATCGGCATTCCGTGATAAGCTGCGCTCCTTTACCAATTACCGCAAGGGACCGTATCATACCGGTATGTATACCGTAAGCGCCCATGTGCCGATGGGAGAGCATGTCGGTGCGAGTGCGGATGGCAGACTGGCCGGTACACCGCTTGCGGATGGCGGTATGTCCGCAGTATATGGAAGAGATTTGCATGGGCCTACTGCCGTTTTGAAATCGGTATCCCGTCTGTCCTGTGACTGCACAACCAACGGCGGTCTTCTGAATATGAAATTTCTGCCGGAATTTTTTCAGAATGAGCAGGGTATTGATAAATTTGCCGGTTTCTTACGAACCTTCGTTGATTTGAAAATACCGCATATCCAGTTTAATGTTGTGCGCAAAGAGGATTTGCTGGCTGCTCAGAAGCATCCCGAGCAGTATGCATCCTTAACCGTGCGCGTGGCCGGTTATACGGCATATTTTGTAGAGCTGGCACAGGAGCTGCAAAATGAAATCATTGCCAGAACGAGCTATGAAGGCATCTAGCGGCTTTGTGTTTGACATCAAGCGCTTCGCTACGCATGATGGAGAGGGTATCCGGACAACGATTTTTCTCAAGGGCTGCCCGCTGCGCTGCGCATGGTGCCAGAATCCGGAGGGACTGCATCCGGTTCCGCAGCTTCTCTATATGGAAACGAAATGTATGCATTGTGGAAGCTGTGCGGCAGCAGCCATCCATGGCGGTGTTTCCATGCAGGATGGGCGAATAAAGCTTGTGCGTGAGGCTGCCGAGGACTGGGAAGGTCTGATTGATATCTGTCCGACAGGTGCGCTGCGCTATGATGCGTCCTGCTATGACGTTTCGGATATCATGCGGGAAGTGAAAAAAGACCGTGCGTTTTTCCGCTATGGCGGAGGGGTTACCCTATCCGGAGGTGAGCCGCTGCTGCAGGCGGACTTCGCACTGGAAATTTTAAAGGTATGTAAGGCAGAGGGGATTCATACAACGATAGAAACATCCCTGTATGCACCGCTGGATACACTGCGTCAGCTGCTGCCCTATCTGGATCATATATATGCGGATTTGAAAATATTTGACAGTGCGGTGCATAAAGCCTATACTGGAGTGGAGAATGCACAGATTCTGGAAAATATCCGCTATCTGCTATCTGACAGTGAACTACGGGATCATGTGACGGTACGTACGCCGCTGATTCCGGAAATGACGGCACGCAGTGAAAATATTACGGACATAGCACAATTTCTGCAGCAATGCTATGAAGGTGTGCGTTATGAACTGCTGAATTATAATCCGCTGGCAAAGGCGAAGTATGATTATCTGGATATGGAATATTGTTTTGACCAGAATCCGAAGCTATATACAAAGGAAGCAATGGAGTCATTCTATCGGATTGCAAGAGATCAGGGTATCCGCAATCTGATTATAGAATAAAAAAATCAGGGAGGACATAGAGATGAAGATTTTAATTGACAACGCAGACATTCAGGAAATCAAAAAGGCTTACGAGTATTTTCCGATTACGGGAGTTACATGCAATCCGACAATTTTGAAAAAAACAGGAAGAAATCCTTACGATGTATTAAAGGAAATTCGTGAATTCATCGGTGCGGATGGCGATCTGCATGTACAGGTCGTAAGTGCAAAGGCTGAGGATATGGTAGTGGAAGCCCATAAAATTCAGGAGGTGCTGGGAAAGAACACCTATATCAAGATTCCGGTAGTCAGGGAAGGTCTGAAGGCGATGAAGCTGCTGCAGGCTGAGGGGGCAAACATCACCGGAACGGCAATCTATAACCAGATGCAGGGCTATCTTGCGGGTATGGCAGGGGCTGCATATGTGGCACCATATGTAAACCGTATTGATAACCTGGGCTACAATGGAGTACAGGTTGCCAAGGATATCCATGATATGCTGAAGCATGCGGACTTGAAGACGGAGGTTATTGCTGCCAGCTTCAAAAATTCACAGCAGGTACTGGAGCTTGCCAAGTATGGTCTGGGCGCAAGTACGATTGCTCCGGATGTGATCGAAGGTCTGATTAAGGTCGATGCCGCCGTTCTGGCAGTGGATGCGTTCACCAGAGATTTCGAGGAGCTGTGTGGTGAGGGCAACACCATGCTGAACATCTAAAAGGCGCCCATCTGAAGGGTGCTGCACAACTGATTAGCATAGATAATAAAAAAACATGCACTCAAATAGAGCAATGTCATCAACTTAAGGTATCTTGACAAATGTGTGGTTTATTGTATAGAAAACGAAAAAAGGTGAAATGATTACCTAAAATGGGTATCTATTTCACCTTTAATTATGCTATAATTGTAGTGTGAAATGAAAGGATGATTACACATTATTTAATATATATCTAAATTAATTTGTAGTGTGTATGATGGTGCTGTTATGTATGTGAGAACTTGGAAAAAAGGATCCAAAATCTATGCCAGTATTGTGAAATCTACTAGAAATGGTACAAAAGTTTCTCAGGAGACTGTTGCTTATCTTGGAGAAGTCACTTTTGATCAGATCCCTTATCTTAAAGCTGCTTATGCTAAGAATAAACCATTATTGGTTTATCCGGAGGAGTCCTTATGATGTCGTGTGAAAAATCTTATCTAAACAGGATTCATAGAATCGCTTTTCTGCTCGATACTGAATATATTGATATTATCCGTGGAAATAATCAAAATGCTTATACGAGAAAGAGAAAAATCCTTTTGCCTCATATCTTTATGCAGATGCTTGCCACAACCGGAAAATCACAGAAGAATGAAATTTCTGATTTCATTGAACAAGTTGATGAAAATATAGAAATATCTCAAACAGGTTATTTTAATGCGCGATGAAATTTAACCCTGATGCCCTTCGTACAATTCTCCATGATATCAACAGAGATGTATATGCAGAAAAGAAATTATTAAAATTAAATGATTATTATATTATGGCGATTGATGGAAGCGATTTTTTGATACCTAAATGGAGAGATAATAAAGAGGTTTGGAAAACAAAATTGCACGATGGTGATAATGATCCTGTGATGGGTTCTGCTTCCAGTATTTTTGATGTCATTAATAAATGTATTATAGATATATCTATAAATTCGTATAAATACAGTGAGAAATCAAGCGCAGAAGATCATTTGGGTTATGCACGAGATATCTTACCTCAAGGATCAAAAATGGTTTGTATATTTGACAGAGGATATCCTTCTATTAAGCTGATCGATCAGATGTTAGAAAGCGGTCAATATTTTGTCTTTCGATTAAAAGCAAATGATTTTAAAAGGGAATGTGAAGAACTTCGTGATGATGAAGATGATAAATGGATTGATGTCATATATGATAGATTGCGGAGTAATCACTTCCGTGAGGATAGATCATTTCGGATAAAACTTATGAATACTACCTACCATTTACGTTTTGTGAAATTCCAAATCGTACTCAATGACGGAAGTACAGCTACAGAGATATTATTGACAAATCTTTCTGAAACTGATTTTGATACAGAAAGTATGAAGGAACTGTATCATCTGCGCTGGGACATAGAAACCTGCTATCGCTCCATGAAGTCACAATTAAAGATGGAAGAATTCTCAGGTTATCGGGAACAATTGATAAAGCAGGATATATACGCATGTGCATTAGTATACAATGCTGTATCTGATATCGTATGTTCAAAAGAAAACTTAAGTACCATACAACAGGAAAGATATAAATATGAGATGGCATTTAATAGAAATTATGCGAGTGGAAAATTGAAACACTATCTACTGAAGATATTTGTGTATTATGATCATCCAAAGCTAGCCAAAAAAGCATCAGTAAAAATGGATAAAGAGATGATGCGTCATCTCTGTCCAATACGCCAAGACAGAAATAGCATATATAGCAGACAGAAAAAGCGATTGAATAAACATAGAATGACTTATCGTTATTCTTATTGATGTAGTGTGAAATAGTATGATAGTACCAAATTCGTGTTTTTTTGCGCACTTATTTTTCAAAAAAAGTATCCTCTATAGGAACATATTGATTGTTCTCTATACTGAATACTCTTTTTTTGTCAAGATACCTTAAGTTGATGACATTGCTCAAATAGAGAGAAAGCGTGTTTTTTTGCCATACCTCAAAAGCACGGATAAATATGAATAGGATGCAGATCGATTGCTTATATTGCTCCATGGCATCCGGTGAATAGTGCATTACAGTCATGTATGCCACTACAAATTCCAGAAAATTTTTGACATAGCCATAAAAATGCGTAAGCACAAAATACATTTTTAGAAACTCTGTTTCAGCTTAAGTCTGATTGAGTAAATGTTCGATAAACGTGATATATAGAAAGCTGTGACGTCAGGATTCTAGCCCAATTGTCACAGCATCTCATATTTATTTATAATAATGCACAAGTGCCTGTGTACCGTTGTTTTCCTCTCCCATGCCTGCCAGTGCTTCGTACATATTGCAGACAGCCTCCAGCATATCCAGATGGACGTCCTGCTGCTCCATCTCCTGCTGAACAATGTGCATATCCTTAATAAAATGCTTGATATAAAAGCCGGGAGCGAAGTCGTTTGCAAGAACACGCGGTGCGGTATTGTCGATCTGCCAGCTGCCTGCAGCTCCTTTGGCGATAGCGGTAAGCATCTTCTGTTCATCCAGTCCGACCGCTCTTGCATATACCAGTGCTTCACTCATCGCTGCCACAGCTCCTGCCACGGCAATCTGATTACAGGCCTTCGTGTGCTGTCCGCTCCCTGCTTCTCCCATATACTGAATTCCTGTTCCCAGCATGGAGAATAGCGGGCGCATTTGTTCGAAGACTTTTTCATCTCCGCCAATCATTATAGACAGGGATGCGGCTTTTGCACCGCTGTCACCACCGGATACCGGTGCATCCAGCATGGCAAACCCCTTTGCCTTTGCTGCTGTGTACAGCTTTTTTGCCAGCGCGGGCGAAGAGGTTGTAAAATCAATCAGTACGGCATGCGCTTTGGCATGTGCAAAGATACCGTCATCCCCCTCATAGATTTCTTCCACATCCTTTGGGTAACCGACCATGGTACAGACAACATCCGCATCACTTACACAATCCCGAATGGTACGCTCCACCCGGATTCCCTGCTCGAGCAGGGGAGCGGCCTTCTCATAGGTGCGGTTATAGGCACTCACCGTATGACCGCCCTTTTTCAGGTTCAGCAGCATGCTGGTCCCCATCACGCCGCAGCCAATCCATGCAATCTTCATATGATCACCTTCCTTTTGTATTATTATACAGGAAGATTATAGAAACTGCACGCAAAGGATCAGCAGTAGGACAGAAATCATCCCCTGCAGAATCCGGTAAAGCAGAAAGACGGGATAACGCAGAGGAACCTGCTCCACCATACTCATGATCTGCATATGTACACAGAAGCCTGCAAATCCAAGCAGAAAGCTGGTAAGGAGTAATCTCTGCATAGTGGAAAACGGTGTGACGTTGATCAAAACGATGCCGCTGGAAAACTCGGCAAGACTGCGTATGATAAGCGCAGGAAATTCCGGAAGAAAGGAAAACAGCACAGCGGTAACACTCATAAAAATCATCAGATATCCCCCAATCATATAGAGAGAAATTCCACTTTCCGTAACTGCGCTGCTAAGATTCCGCATAAAGGATTGTGAGGAAGCAACAGCTGCAGGAAAGGTATGAATCGTGTGTCTGCGGGTGAACAGCAGCAACAGCAGACCGCTGAGCAGCTGCAAAGCAAACAGCAGCATGCCGATGTGCAGAGATTTGAAAAAGACGATACCGCAGGAGATAATGACAAAGCCCGGTGTAGGAAAACAGCAGCAATACAGCAGGCGTGCAGCATCCTGCCGGGAAAGGACACCATCCCGTACGGCTTCATCCACAAAGACAGAGCCGGTGGGAAAGCCAAGGAACATCGTGCATAAAACCAGATTCCATGCCCCCTGATCCATCCCCAGCAAAGCAGGCAGACCTAGAGAGGGAAGATGGTCAAACGCATGCTCCTTATAGAGCAGACGAACCAGAACCATAGATAAAAACATGGAGGGAACCAGCTTTTCAAACCAGATGGAAAGTGCGTTTTGTGCACTTTGCAGCGTCAGGGTTCCAAAGCCAAGTGTCAGTAAGAGAAGACCAAACAGCAGAAAGCCCGTGAATTTTTTCATGTTATCACCGATATACTATATGATGAAACGAAAACTTTCATGTAAATCTTTCCCATTTTGGTGAAATGTGTTAAACTAGATATTCATAAAAGAAGTGGGTGATATAATGATAAATTATCTTGCGAAAAAAATGATACACAACTATAACGAGCTGGAAGATCCTGCTGTGCGAAAGGCATATGGAAACCTTACAAGCACGGTGGGGATTGCAAACAATGTGATTTTGTTTCTGTTTAAATTTCTGGCCGGTACCCTGGCACGCAGTGTGTCCATAACGGCAGACGCTGTCAACAACCTTTCCGATGCCGGAAGCTCTGTGATTTCCCTGCTCAGCTTTAAGCTGTCAAGCAAGCCGGCAGATGAAAAGCATCCCTTTGGCCATGCGCGCTACGAATGTATTGCATCAATGATCGTTGCTGTAGCCATCCTGCTGCTTGGCTTTGAGCTGATTCGCACCAGCTTTCATAAGATTCTTCAACCGGAGGCAGTGTCCTTCAGCTGGTTGAGTGTGATTATTCTGCTGTTTTCCATTTCCGTAAAGCTGTGGATGTACAGTTATAATAAGAAATACGGGAGGCTTTTGAAGTCCAGTATAATGGAGGCGACCGCTGCAGATTCCATCAGTGATGTTATGGCGACGGGAGCTGTTCTTGTTTCCACAGTACTCTCTCCTATTATTCATTTTAATCTGGACGGCTATATGGGGGTTGTTGTTGCCATCTTTATTTTGATGGCGGGTGGAGGCATCATCAAATCGGCGCTGGATGAGCTGCTGGGACAGGCTCCGGATGAGGATCTGGTGAAACAGATTCAGGATAAGATTAACAGCTATGATGGAGTGCTGGGTATGCATGATCTCATGATCCACGATTATGGTGCGCACCGTACCTTTGCATCTGTGCATGTGGAGGTGGATTATAAGGAAGATGTACTGAAATCTCATGATATGATTGATAATATCGAACGCGACTTTCAGGAGAATATGGGACTGGAGATGGTTATCCACATGGATCCCATCAATATTGACGATCCGCTGACCAATGAGCTGCGAACACTGACAGCAGCGATCGTAAAGGAAATTGATGAAGACCTGAGCATGCACGATTTCCGTATCGTTCCGGGAGAAACCCATACGAATATGATTTTCGATGTTGTCGTGCCCTTCCATATTAAAATGAGTAATCAGCAGATTCTGGATGCCCTTGCACAGCGGATCCGGGAGCATAAGGGCGATCATTACTATCTGGTTGTTACCTTTGATCGTGCCTATACGACCCACCATTCACAGGAATCTGCCTGAAATCTGCAACAAGAAATCCTTTTCTAACTGATACAGAAACAGCAGGGAAGCAGGACAGCTTATAGGCGCATTCAATAGAATATAGAAAATATCCACCGGACTCCGGTGGATTTTGATGTATTCCTGTTGAGCCAGTCAATAAAGGAATTTGTCTATGCCTGCATACCCATAGCAGGAAATCCCTGATAGGAAAGTGCCGGTAATCTGCACAGAAAACCCGTGGATATGGTTTTGCAGGTTTTTTATAATCCGATGTTATTTTTCTGTACAGGCGGTTATCCACAAGCGCATATGGTCACCATGGAAAAGAGTTGCCGATAAAGCTTTCCCTGACGGAAAGCACTTCCTTCCATATCTGTTTTTCTACGAAGCTACAGCATTCAGTCATACCGGCGTGGTGTGAGAATCGCCCGCCGACCATTCTTATTGCAGAAAGCAGCCGTCTTTTCATCAGGAGTCAAGGGTTAGCGCAGACATTCTTTGTTTCCTGCAGAGGAAGGGAATCGATATCGGGCAGCTGAATGGCATCACATTGACGGATGCCGATGCGTTTGGCACAATGGATGATGATATGGAACAGCTGCATGTAGACCTGCTGTATACAGCGGCAATAGCCGTCGGCATCCCGTTTCACCAGAAAGCCAACCGCTTCCTCACAGCGCTTGTAATATAGATCGACCAGTTGTTCATCCAGCTGCAGCAGTGTGAAATAAAAGCCCCATGACAAAATGCTGCGAAACTCCTGCAGAATCTGTTTCAGATTGGCCTTGGGAAGAATCACCAGCAGGGCATCAAGGAAACCGACGCCATCATAATGCCGTTTTTTTATCCGCTCTTCCATAACGGGAGCAAGCACGAGCAGCTGGTCGAAATATTCCAGGCAGCAGCGGCCGATCGTGATGGTGATAAACTGAACAGCCCCGATGAATTTTACGGCGTCACGTATCATTGTACTGTCCTCCAGATGTGCATGTGCAACCCCCTTATTCAGCTGAATGCGAGTCCCCAGACCGTTATAGGTCTTTGCGAGTCCGATATCATTCAGCTGCTTCAAAACCTTGCGAATCGTTGCGTAGGATACCTGATAGGTCCTGGACAGCTGCTCTATGGGGGGCAGCAGCTGCTGATCGGCATAGGTTTTGCAGGCGATGCTGCGAATAATATCCCGGAAGACAAGTGTGTAAACGTAATCATGAGAATGCTTCGGCTGCCAGAAAAAGGGGGCTGCTTCCGGTATACGGTGGTTGCCGCAAAGCTGTATCTGCGCTGCGTGCTCATGGATACGCTGTATGGTGTAGCAGATCGTGTGATAATAAAAATCATATACAAAGCGGCGGTTTTTATCTGTATAGGCGGCAAGCAGCTGCTCATAATCGTGCTTCAGAGTGCCATGATAGGAGGAAAACAGATCTGTATGATACAACAGGGGATATTCAATATAGGAAAAGGTCGTCAGATACAAATCGAGAATCATATCATTATGATAACGCTGCAGCAGATATACATTAAAATCCCGGATCAGCAGTCGGCGTTTTTCCAGATTTTTATTATCCTCCAGCGTCGACAGCATTTTATATAAATGACGGATATCCTTTTCCTGCAGTAAATCGCACAACCCGCTGCAGAGGGGAGGCAGGCACAGACGCATGCTTTCCAAAACGTCAATCATCTGCCGGTGTGTATGCAGAATATAGAAATCCGTCTGCTCATCGTGCGCCTGTGAGGGCTGCCAGATCACTTGTGCACGCTTGCGTGCCTCTAAAGAAATATAGCCGGCATCCCGCATATCGCGCAGGACGTCCTGTACGGTACGTATTCCTACCTGATAGGTGCTGCACAGCTGTTTAGCGGATGGAAGACGGCTCCCATAGGGAAGCCGCCTCGTTATGATCAAGGATGTAAGCGAATCGTAGAGACTGCTGTAGAATGTTTGTCCTTTCAAAATGGATCCTCCAGGGAAATGTTAATCCTAGTATAGCATGGAAATTTATACAGAAGCAATCCGTTCTTTCCATAAAATCTAAGATAAGACGGTAATAAGGTTGCGCGCAGCACAAAAGTATACTAAAATAGAGAAGACCTATATGCATACGTATGCAGATTTTGAAAGAGAATTGTTTGTGAAGAATGGAAAAGGGAGGAGTTTTTTTTATGTACAAAATCGGAGAGGCTGCCAGACTGCTGGGTCTCAGCACGGAAGCTTTGCGGTACTACGAACGTAAAGGGCTCATCGTGCCGCATAAGGACAGTGTATCCAATTACCGTTATTTCGATGCTTCACAAATTAACCATCTTCTGAATATGCAGAAGTATCAGAAGCTTGGCTTTACGCTGTATGAGCTGATGGATTTGTTTGAAAGCAGGGGAAATGATATGTTTCTTGAGCTGATGGAACAAAAGGAGAAGGAGCTGCTGCAGGAAAGTGTGTCGATGAGTCTTCGTCTTCACAGCATTCATCTTTCTTTGGAATGCATTGCGCTGGCAGAACGTGCACAGCATGCCATACAGTTTGTAACAAGACCTGCCCTGTATCGTATTTCCTATATGCAGGATGATGTGATTTTAGCGGATGATGCATCCCTGAATGAGGAACTCAGGGTGTGGTCGAAAAGCAGCGAGCTTCAGTTTCTGAGTGGACGAATCTGTGCCAAGGATTTTATCAGCGGACAGGAGCACTTTGATTACGGCTTTTGTATGTACGAGACGATTGGGGATTTCATCGGTATTCGGAAAAATGATGTGGTAAGACAGTATGCCGAATGTTCGGCTCTTGCCTACTGCTTTGAAGCGAATGCCCAGCATACGATTCTGCAGGAAAAGGAAAAGCTGCTGCAGTTTATGGAGGCACATCACCTGGTGCTTGACGGGGATATCCTGTCTCAGGTCTTATACAGTGCCTGCGAGGATCATCATTATCAGATGCGCCATATGATATGGGTCCCTTACAAGAGAGTGATATAAAATAATTTAATGTTTTTCTTAAATATTTTTAATAAATACTTGACTCTAAAAATACTTTAGGGTTTATGATGGTTCCTGCCTAGGTAGTTGGAGGAATGAAAGATGAAGAGCTTGATTTTTTTAGTAGATGAGAATAGAAATCAGTTATCTGCTTTAGAAAGGGCCATTTCTTCCGTTGAGGAATTTGAACTGGCCGGAATGACAAGCGATGGTGAGGAATGTATCCGACAGCTGGAGGGGAAACATGTACATGTTCTGGTGTTGGACATGATCCTGCCAAAGAAAGATGGGTTTTATGTATTAGAGGAAATACGCAGCAGAAGGCTGCAGGTGGATCATATTATCTGCATATCCTCATATCTCAGTGAAATGATTCTTTCTGAGTTCAACCGCTATTGTGTCGACTACATCATGATGAAGCCCTATGAGATTCCTGATCTGATTCGCAAGATTCATTTCATCAGGAATTATCAGCCGGATTATTCATTGAATGAGGAGCTGCAGAAAAAGCTGGGACGCAGTCAGAACCAGCATCTGGAGGGAACGATCACCGAGCTGCTGCACGAGCTTGGAGTTCCTGCAAACCTGAAAGGGTATCAGTATCTACGCTGTGCAATTATGCAGACCTACCGTGATATGGATCTGCTTGGTAAGGTTACCAAAACATTATATCCGAAGATTGCGCTGGAGTTTCAGACAACACCCTCCCGAGTGGAGCGTGGTATACGGCATGCAATCGAAGTGGCCTGGAATCGCGGAAATGCACATGTGATACATAAGATTTTCGGCTATACGATTTCCATGGAACGAAGCAAACCTACAAATTCCGAATTCATTGCAATGCTGTCTGACAAAATTCATATGGAGGAAACACGTGTCTGAACATGCACATAATGCATCCGGAAATAAAAAAGGGCGGAATGATCAACTGTTCAAATGAAACAGGATCAGAATACTCCGCCTTTTTATTTGGATTATTTGCGTAGAATGAAGCTGAGGTGTCTTCCGCATGCAGGCTCTCTTCGATAGCTGAAAAAAGCATCGTTTTTCAGAAAGGTATCGTTTGGATTCACTGTGATATGATCGCGTTCAACACCGAGATTCAGCAGCATCTGCATATTCAGCCCTTTGTTGTCTGCGATTGCCCTGCCGTTTGGCAGCATTGTCAGATAGTCACGGGTATCAAAGCTCATTGCCCGGATGCGGTCAATGACATCCTGCTGGATTTCAAAGCTGCGATATGCGATAGCCGGACCGATATAAGCCATCAGGTGAGCAGGATCGACATGCTCCTTCTGCATGAGCAGGGTCACGGTTTTGCGTGTAATTTCCTGCACGGTTCCCTGCCATCCACTGTGAATAGCGGCAATGATACCGGTAAAGGGGTCATATAGAAGTACCGGCACGCAATCTGCATGAAAGACACCGATTGCGATGTTTCTTTCCTTTGTGTAAAGGGCATCACAGTCCGCAATCCCCTCCTCATAAACACGATAGCCTCTGCCGGCATCTGCGGCGGTTACCTCATGGATATGATCGGAGTGCGTCTGCATAGCGAAGGTCCACTGTGACGATGCTATATGGAGTGCTTTTGACAGAGTATCACGATTATTTAAAACATCCTCTTTCCGTAAACAGGCGTGCAGTGCCATATTGTTGTTTTCCGGCAGGGATGGGTCGCGCAGCGTCGTACCTGCAAGCAAATCATCCTCGTAGTTCCATTGTATATAATTCATATGATCATTCCTTCTTTCTTTCTTATATATTTATAGTATATGTGTGAGTATCCGGGTTTGCCCTGGGAAAAGTATATAGCAAGCTGCGGCTCTTGGCAATCCATTTGCGTGAATATATGCATTTTTCCAACGCTGGGCAAAACAGAGCACTTTCCTAATATTTCCAGAAATGATAACAATTTTTATGGATTTTAGCACTAAAGTGTTGACAGTGCTAAAATATTGGAATATACTATTAGCAGACATAGAGGTTGAGTGCTAGAAAGGAGTGAACCATATGCTTACAAAACGCCAGACGGCGATCTTTAAAACGATAGTAGATGAGTTCACCCGGACTGCCGAGCCTGTCGGTTCCAAGAAACTGATGGACCTGCTGGATTTCAACTGTTCCAGTGCCACCATTCGCAATGAGATGGCTGCACTGGAGGATTTGGGTCTGCTGGAGAAAACACATACCTCCAGCGGTCGTATACCAAGCAGTCGCGGTTATCGGTTCTATGTTGAAAATCTGATGGAGCGTGAACTGGATGATGGAGTCAAGCATTCTCTGCAGGCTGTATTTCAGGAGCGTCATTATTCAATGGATGAAATCGTTAAGAAAAGCTGTGATATTCTATCTCAGATGACCTCGCTGACTTCCGTGGTGCTGGGGCCGGAAAGCCGTTACCAGACACTGCAGCACATACAGCTGTTTCCACTCAGTGACACCAGTGCGGTTGCAGTCTTCATCACCGATCACGGGCATACGGAAAATAAGACATTTCACTTCAATACGGCCGTGAGCGTTGAGGATATCAAAACCTGCTGTAATCTGCTCAATGACAAGCTGAGCGGCACACCGATCAATGAGGTGGTGGAGCGCATGCAGCAGATTGAGCCGCTGCTGGCCAGCCATATTGCCCGTCACGAGGTGCTGTTTGAAGCCTTCGTTAATGCATTCATGCGGTTTGCAACCGACCATGTATACTGCAGCGGACAGAGCAATATGCTGTATCAGCCGGAATTCGCAGATATCGAAAAGCTGAAGGAGCTTATGAAGATGCTGGAGGACAGCAGTCTGTTTCGCCAGCTGGCCAATCACGAGGGTGATGTCGCCATTGAAATCGGCGGTGACAATGAATTGATTCAGGTCAATAATGTTGCAGTGGTATCCAGCAAGTTCAAGCTGAACGAGGATGAAGAAGGGGAACTGATGATCGTGGGACCTACCCGCATGCAGTACAGCCGTGTCGTTGCCCTTATGGAATATATGAGCAAAGTAATCGAAGATTTATACAGAAGTGAAAATCGATAAGGAGGTCATCATGCAGGAAGAAAAAGAAGTTGTAAACGAGGAAGCAAAGACTGCCGAGCAAAGCGAAGAAGCAAAGACGGCACAGGATGCTGCCAAGGTAGAAAAAAAGGATGCGAAGGAAGCGGAAAAGGAAGATAAAAAATCCGCGAAATTCGGTAAGAAGAAAAAAATCGAAGAACTGGAAGAGGAAATCGTAAAGCTGAAGGAAGAGGCGGCAGCAAACAAGAATGCCTACTTCAAGGCGTATGCAGATACAGAAAATCTGAAGAAGCGTCTGCAGAGTGAAAGCGACAATGTGCGCAAGTACCGCATTCAAAGCTTTGCGATGGAAATCCTGCCGGTTCTGGATAACCTGGAGCGTGCGCTGGATGTTAAGGTCGATGATCAGAATGTCAAAAACTACGCCAAGGGCTTTGAGATGATTTACCAGCAGCTGGTACACATCCTGAATCAGGAGGGTGTAAAGGAAATCGAAGCGCTGGACAAGCCGTTTGATCCAAACTTCCATCAGGCCCTGATGCAGGAGGCCAAGGATGGCGTGGAAAGCGGTATGGTCATTGAGGTCCTGCAAAAGGGATATATGCTGAAGGATCGTGTATTACGTGCAACACTTGTAAAGGTTAGCGAATAGATAAAAGGAGGATAACGATTATGAGTAAAATTATTGGTATTGACTTAGGTACAACAAACAGCTGTGTGTCCGTTATGGACGGTGGTGAATGCAAGGTCATCACAAATCCGGAAGGAAATCGTACAACACCATCTGTAGTCGCATACAAGAACGGTGAACGTATCGTCGGTGATGCCGCAAAGCGTCAGGTTGTTACAAACAAAAACACTATCAGCTCAATCAAGCGTCTGATGGGTACAAATGAAAAGGTTGAACTGGAAGGTAAGCAGTATACACCGCAGGAAGTCAGTGCGATGATCCTGCAGTATCTGAAATCCTATGCAGAGGACTATCTAGGAGAAAAGGTTGAAAAAGCGGTTATTACGGTACCAGCTTATTTCAATGATGCACAGCGTCAGGCAACCAAGGATGCCGGAAAGATTGCCGGTCTGGAAGTAGAGCGTATCATCAATGAGCCGACTGCTGCCGCACTAGCATACGGTATTGATAAAACTGAAAAAGAACAGAAGGTTCTGGTATATGACTTAGGTGGAGGTACCTTCGACGTTTCTATTCTGGAGCTTGCGGATGGAACCTTTGAGGTATTGTCTACAAACGGAGATACCCGTCTGGGTGGAGATGACTTCGATAACGTTGTTGTTGACTGGATGGTAGATACCTTCAAGAAGGAAAACGGTGTTGACCTGCGTAAGGATACTATGGCTATGCAGCGTCTGAAAGAGGCTGGAGAAAAAGCGAAGAAGGATCTGAGTGGAGTTGTACAGACCCAGATTTCTCTGCCGTTTATCTCTGCAGGTGCGGATGGACCTCTGCACTTCGAGGCTACATTATCACGTGCAAAATTCGATGAAATGACAAAATCTCTGGTTGATCGTACGATGGAGCCGGTAAGAAACGCACTGCGCGATGCCGGACTGACGAAAAACGATATCCACCAGGTACTGCTGGTAGGTGGATCTACCCGTATTCCTGCTGTACAGGAAGCTGTTAAGAGCGTTCTGGGCAAGGAACCTAACAAATCCGTAAACCCGGATGAAGTAGTTGCTATGGGTGCTGCTATTCAGGGTGGTGTTATCGCCGGTGATGTAAAGGATGTTCTGCTGCTGGATGTTACACCACTGAGCCTCGGTATTGAGACAATGGGTGGTGTCATGACCGTGCTGATTCCACGTAACACAACAATTCCAACAAGCAAATCTCAGGTATTCTCAACTGCTGCGGATAACCAGCCTGCTGTTGATATCCGTGTTCTGCAGGGTGAGCGCCCGATGGCAAATGACAATAAGGAGCTCGGTATGTTCAAGCTGGATGGTATCGCTCCGGCTCGCCGTGGTGTGCCACAGATTGAAGTTACCTTTGATATTGACGTAAACGGTATCGTACATGTATCTGCAAAGGATAAGGGTACCGGTAAGGAACAGTCCATCACGATTCAGAATACGAGCGGACTGAGCGATGAGGAAATCGATCGTATGGTTCGTGAGGCTGAGGAACACAAGGTTGAGGATGAAAAACGCAAGGAAGAAATTGATCTGCGCAACCGTGCAGAGGGCTTCATTGCTCAGATTGATTCCATGCTGGCAGATAGCGGTGACAAGATTGATGCAAAGCAGAAGGAAGAAACACAGAAGCTGCGCGACGATTTACAGAAATCTCTGGATGAAAATGACATGGATGCTGTAAAGGAAAAACTGGAGGCACTGGAAAAGGCTGCACAGGCGGCTAGTGCTCAGATGTATCAGCAGCAGAGTGCGGATCCGAATGCAGGAGCAGGTGCAAACAACGATGACAACGTTGTAGACGCTGAATTTGAAGAAAAGAAGTAAGAAAACGAAACGACTACAATTCCTAGTGCTTGCGCTAGGTTTTGTATGTTGTGTGATGCTGGTCATCTATTGGATGTATCCCATGCAGAGACAAAAGACTGCTGTTGATGTTTCCTCATATTATGCACAGACGGTGCGTGTGGATAAGGAAACACCGCTGTTTGAGAAGAAGGATGGAGAATACAAAGAGATTGGCCGTATCTTTAAGGGGACAGTGCTGAAGCTTGACAAGCAAAGCGCACAGAACATGAAGGAAAAGTATTTCAGGCTGCAAACGGATGACTGCTACATCCTGGCTGATCATGTGGTACCCGAACAAACAGAAGAAAATAATGTCAAAAAGGCTAGTGTGTATCTGCCGTTTAATGAGAATATTGTGACAAAAGACAGCTATATCATTCAGAATGATGCAGGAGATAAGCTGGTGGAGGTAACACGGAAAGCATCTTATCCTATTTATGTTAAGGATGAGAAACGCTATGGTGTACAGATGGGGAATACCCTTGTGTATATTCCAAAATCCGCAATAGCAGCTACAAAGCAGGCTGACAATACCGGAGAACCGGTCGCAAAACAGATTCCGGTTTTCATGTATCATTATTTCTATTCCAGGGAAAATGGTGAGGTCCCGAAAAACGGAAACTGGCTGGAGGTTAATGACTTTGAAGCACACCTGAAGTATTTGAAGGAGCATAACTATGTGACGCTGCGCATGCAGGACGTGGAGAATTTTCTGGATGGAAAGGTGCAACTGCCGAAGAACAGTGTTTCCATTACGATTGATGATGGGACAGCTTCCATATATAAATATGCATATCCGCTGCTGAAGAAATATGGTAATAGTGCAACGCTCTTTCTGATCGGGAATCATCTGAAGGATGATAAGCTGCCACAAAGCTTTCAGGAAATGAAGCAAAACGGCATGGAGTTGCAGTCGCATTCCTATGACATGCATACCGGCGGCTGTGAAGGCGGTCATGGCGGTGCATTGCGCTGTGTGGCACATGATGAGGGTGTTGCGGACACAGAAAAGTCGTTTTCCATCATCGGCGGAGGTAATGTGTATTGTTATCCGTATGGTGATGTTACAGACAGTGCACTGCAGATTATGAAAGATGCAGGTGTGCATATGGCTTTTACGACAAATTATGGTAAAATAGAACCCGGTATGGATAAGCTGCAGCTGCCGAGAGTGCGTATTTTCGGAGATGCAGACATACAGCAGTTCATATACAGTCTGGAAAGTTAGGAGGGTGATCCACATGAGCAAACGAGATTATTATGAGGTCCTGGGACTCAGCAAGGGTGCCAGCGATGATGAAATAAAAAGAGCCTATCGGAAGATGGCGAAAAAATATCACCCGGATGTCAATAAGGATCCGGGGGCTGAAGAGTCGTTCAAGGAAGTAAACGAAGCATATGAGGTACTGAGTGATCCGCAGAAGAAGGCAACGTATGATCAGTTTGGTCATGCAGGTATGGATGGTGCCAATTTTGGCGGCGGTGCCGGAGGCTTTGGCGGTTTTGAGGACTTCGGAGATATCTTCGGTTCCTTTTTCGGCGGAGGCTTTGGCGGTGGTGGAAGTCGTCGCGCAAGCAACGGACCGCGTAAGGGGAATGACCGCTTCATGCAGATGCGCATCGAGTTCATGGATGCTATATTCGGAAAAACGGAAACAGTTACGATTGAGGTGGATGAGCAGTGCGATGAATGTATGGGAAGCGGCGCGAAGAGTAAGTCCGATATTAAGTCCTGTCCGCATTGTAATGGTACCGGTACAGTAACGACTCAGCAGAGAACGCCGTTTGGTGTGTTCCAGAGTCAGTCAGTGTGTCCGGATTGTAACGGAACGGGTAAGACGATTGTGAACAAGTGTCCGAAATGTCATGGCAAGGGCTATGAGCATAAGCGTGTGAAGCTGGATATCAAGATTCCGGCAGGCATTCAGTCCGGTCAGCAGGTGCGTGTTCCGAATAAGGGAGAGCGCGGTGTGAATGGCGGGCCAAACGGCGATTTGTATATCGAGATTCTGGTAAGCCGTCACAAGCAATTTGTACGCGATGGCAATGATATCCGTATCACGGTACCGATTAGTGCTGTGGATGCGATTTTGGGCTGCAAGGTGGATGTTCCGACTGTTTACGGTGATGTGGAGCTGACGATTCCTGCAGGTACGCAGTTCGGGCAGCAGTTCCGGTTGAAGGGAAAGGGTGTCAAGTCTGCTTCTTCCCGCGGCAATCAGGGTGATCAGTATGTCGAGGTTAAGGTAGAAGTACCGACCAAGATTACACGCGATGAAAAGGAGCTGTATGAGAAAATTCGCAATAAGAAATCTCATGAGTCTCCGTTTGATAAGTTTAAGAAGGCTTTTAAATAGTGTTAAAAAGACAGCATTGACCATCATGGGAATGCTGTCTTTTTCATATATTCTGTTATCTAAAGGAATTTACAGAAATGGCATTTTATTTATTTTATAAGTATTCTGAACGCTGAAGTGAAAACAGCAAATGAGATAATGAATACTGTATCAGTTAACTATTTTGATGATGACGGAACGTATTATCATGGATTTTTGAACGGTATGTTGCAGGGGAATACAGTGAGCACGTTTGTATCCGATTAAGAATCAGGAGCTTGCAGACTTGGTATTGCGGTTTCACATGCATATATAAAAAACAAAGAAGGCTTTTTGAATTGAAGATGGCAAAAAATGATGAAGCATATCGAAGAAGCTGCAAAGTATGCATGCAGTCAGACCAAAGACAGAAAGTATATTGAAGGTCTGAATAAAAGAGGTTATTCGGATAATGTAGACTTGGTGTTGCATGATAAAAACCAGTGTTATCATGCTGGTATAAGAGATAATCTAAAGTGGTATTGTCATGATATCAATATCACTTTTAGATTGTGAGTTACTGTTAAGGTTAACATCATATCTATCCAAGCGGATTCAGGTCAAATAGTTTGTGATATCTGTGAGATAGATATCTATGAAAGAATGATTACAAAAATCTAATTAATTGGGCTTTTTTGAATAAAATTATTGATTACAGGGCCTTTATGTAGTAGAATAGCATCGTGTAGAATGGAAGGAACTAAGCATCTGCATACCCTTTATGATTATAAACGTATACTTTTTTGTCTATTTAGATATAATTAATGAAACAGGTGATTTTCTCAGAAAATCATCTATTTTTTTACGTTATAAGTTCTAAAAGCTTAACTTAAATCATCTTTTTCACCTAAATGCTTATCATTTAAAAAAGTATAGGTTTTGAGATTAAATTCCATTTTATAAAAAAGGGAGGGTAGTCAATTCATTTTATTGAATGTTCGTACATGAGGGAAAAAATAGGATTTACAGCATGTTTGCTGGAAGAAATTGTTATTTGGAGTCTTGCTTTTCTTTATGAATATCCCGGTGATTATACACTGCGGATCTGTATTCTTTATTTTGTTATTCAATATTTATTCGGACACTACCGCACACATACACTGCTGATCTGGGAGGAAATTGAATTACTTGTAAAAAGTCATATCTGTTTTTTTATCGTCAGTCTGCTGCTGGATCCGGTGATGAAGTTCAGTATGCATGGCATCCTGATGAATGCGATGATTGCAATCATCATGTTATGTTTCAGTATCCTATTGCAGCGTTATCTGCGGATTTGGTTTCGCAGTAGTTGTGCAGATAATGTTTTGATTATCGGTGCAGGAAAGCAGGCAGTCAATTTTTCAGAAATCTGTAAAACTAATCGCTTTGCTTTGATGAAAGTAAAGGGGTATATAGACACACAGGAAGGGGATAAGGCAGCGGATTTAGATGCAGCTGTATATTCCTTAGATGCGATTGATCAGGCAGTTGAAAATCTTCATATTGATTCTGCAGTCATTACAGCTACCGGACTTTCAAACAAGCAGTTTGACGATATTTTATTACAGCTTCGAACAGTGCGAAAAATCCGCTATATGCCATCCGTCAAGATTCTGACATTTGATACAAAAATTGAGGATTTTGATGGACAACTGCTGGTTTCCACTGCAAAAGGGAAGATATCAAAATTCAACCGTGCAATAAAACGGATCATTGATATCCTGGGTGGTATGGCTGGCTGCATGCTGCTGATTCCCTTGACGCTTTATGTTTGGAGAACAAATAGGAAAAATCAGGATTATGATCCTCTGTTTTTCAAGCAGGTTCGAATTGGCAAGGACGGGAAGCTGTTTGTTTTATACAAATACCGTACGATGGTGCCTAATGCCGAGCATATTTTAAACGAGCTGATGGAAAAGAATCCGGCTGTTAAAGAAGAATATGAAAAAAATAAAAAGCTGAGGAATGATCCAAGAATAACAAAGGCAGGAGATTTTCTGCGTAGAAAAAGTCTGGATGAGTTTCCGCAGTTTATAAATGTAATGAAGGGGGATATGAGTCTTACAGGACCTCGGCCGTATCTGCCCAGAGAACGTAAGGATATGGGGATTTATTATGATTATGTGATTGGCTGTAAGCCGGGTATCACGGGAATGTGGCAGACACATGGTCGAAGTGATATCAGTTTTCCGGATCGATTAAAGATGGATGAATACTATTACAAAAACTGGAGCCTGAAGCTGGATATGACGATTCTGGTAAAGACGATCAAAACCGTATTCCATGGTGATGGGGCAAGATGATGAAGCCATGGTATGTACTATATGTGATGGGTGGTAAAGAGCAGAAAATTCTGTCTTTGCTGAACAAAGGTGAGGATATCAAGGCATTTACACCATGGAAAGAGGTTATGCATCGGGTACAGGGAAAACGGATACTTGTGAAAAAGCCGCTGTTTCCTTCTTATGTATTTCTGGAAACAGAATTGGATCCTGCTGTATTCCATCAGAAATTGATGTTATATAAGTCACAAATAAACGGGATACTGAAGGAATTGAAATACGAGGACGATATCAGTGCTCTGCATACAGAAGAAAGAGCTTATCTGGAAGGTCTTATGGATGAGGAACACAATGTCCGATTATCAAAGGGTGAAATTCTTGACGGAGAGGTCATCATCACCGAAGGCCCGTTAAAGGGCTATGAAAGCAATATTATACGAATTGACAGACATAAACGGCGTGCTATCCTGAATGTTCGCATGAACAATCAGGATCTGCAGGTGGACGTTTCTTTGGAAATAGTGAAAAAGATCGAATCTCAGAAGTAATAGTTGTTGAGGCACTTTATGGAGAGGTTCAGGATACAGTCAACCATTCAACACTGCAGGTGGGGGAAGGGGAGAGTGTATCCTTTTTTAAGTTAGATTCTCGCCTCAAAAGAAGAAAGCAAAGGAGAGAAATTAGTGGAAGATTTACAGAAGAGCATAGAACAGAATGAAGAAATAGAAATAGACCTGGGAAGGCTGTTACGGCAGCTGAGGAAAAAGATGTCCTTTATCATTGCAGTAACAGTGATCGCAATTGTCATTTCTTTATTGGTGACGAAGTTTTTGATTCCGAAAAAGTATGAAAGCATGGCAAGAATTTATCTGAAGCCGAATATCACAGAAAGTGGAACAATCGATTACAATACACTGACAGCCAATTCCAAGATGGTGAACAACTATGTCCTGATGCTGCAGGGAAACAGTCTGCTGGAGGATGTCACGAAGAAGCTGAAGCTGGAGAATGAGGAATTGGTTAAAAATTCCTTGAGCGTAAGCAATGAAGCAGATAGTGAAATCATTACAGTAAGTGCAAAAACGAAGGATGCGAAGATGTCAAAGGATATCGTGAATACGACCGTGAACCTGTTTTTCGAAAGTATGAAGGATAAGCTGGATATCAAGAATATGACGATATTGGATGCGCCGCAGGTGAATGAGACACCGGTATCTCCGAGCTTAAAGATGAACCTGTTGATTGGAGCACTGCTTGGTATCATGATGTCCTGTGGCTTTGTGACTGTTCAGTTTCTGCTGGATAAGAGGCTGCATACGAAGGAAGATGCGGAATCGTATTTAGAGATACCGGTATTGGCAGAAATTCCGTTTCTGGAGGACTAGTGTATGAGCTTCATAGATCTGCATAGCCATCTAGCATGGGATATCGATGATGGTATTGATAGCCGCGAAGAAGCACAAAGGGCGTTACAGCAGGCAAAGGCGGATGGAATCGTAAAGCTTGCGGCGACACCGCATTTTATACCCGGAGCTCAGAAGGAAGCTGATGTAAGGGAGATGAATCAGCGAATCCGGGAGCTGAAGGAGCTTGGTAAGGCGTATGGTATAACGATTTATAGTGGCTGTGAAATGTTTCTGAATGATAATTATCTGGATATGATCGATGAGAAGTGTTACAACACGATCAATGAGAGCCGCTATCTGCTGTGTGAGTTTGATGTCCGCAAGGATATCGAAAAGAACAGCTATGCGGATGAGCAGCTTTATGAATTGTCGATCAGAGGGCTGACTCCCATGATTGCGCATGCAGAGCGGTATTTTCATAAGGATGTCGATGTACATAGAGTAAGGGAATGGATGAACAGCGGATATGTGATTCAGATGAATCGAACGAGTCTTTTGGGAATGCATGGTTCGCAAATTCAGAAGAATGCCAGACGGCTGTTGCAGGAAGGTCTGGTACATATCGTTGCGAGTGATGCACACCGTGCCGGTGGAAATCGTATCTGTAAGCTGAGCGATGTATATCAGGAAATCGTAAAAGTATCTGATACAGAAACCGCAGAGCTGCTCTGTACCATCAATCCACAGCATATCCTTCAAGATGAGAATGTGGAACGTATGACGGTAAGAAAAAAATCCTGGCTACAGCGAATGAGGAGGAGATGATGATATGGAACGAAAAATAGCACCAAAGCGGAGTGATCCGAAAAAGCATACAAAGAAGAGTCAGTTTGACAATATGGAGGTATATCGTCAGCTGCGAACCAATATTGAATATTCATCTTTTAATAAAGATATACAGGTGATTTGTGTAACCAGCTCAAATCCTGCAGAAGGAAAAAGCTCGGTCGCAAGCAATCTGGCAACGGTGGCGATTGCAAAGTATGAGAAGGTCCTGTTGATTGACTGTGATCTGCGCAAGCCTGTTCAGCATAAGATTTTCAAGGTTTCAAATAAGCTTGGAATCAGTAATCTGATGAAGGAAAAATCAGAAATTGATTTGGAAATCGGAGGTTATTTTCAGAAATTCAAGGATAATAGTACGGATGGGAAGCTGTATGTGCTCACCAGTGGAAAATCTGTTCCAAACCCGCAGGAGATGCTGGCAAGTGACCGCTTTAAGGAGCTGATTGAAAAATTCCGGGAGATGTTTGACTACATCATCATCGACTGTCCGCCATTGAATGCGGTAGCGGATGCCATTCCGGTTTCGAGTATTGTAGATGGAACATTGTTTGTGGTATCCGCAATGGATACAGCAAAGCAGGAGGCAAAAAATGCGTTGACGATGCTGCAGAGAAATGGTGCGAATGTATTGGGCTGTGTGTTGACAAAGGTCGATATCACATCGAAGTCATATTACAGCTATTATGGTAATTATAGCTAAATGATGGAAGGTTCAATCTTGTTATAGGGATGAGGTGAGTCGATGAAGTATTTCTATGCATATGCTACAACGGAGGCTGAATGCGAAGCCATACACACGATTGTATTACATTCAGATTTGAATATACAGGAAGCTTCTATTTACATAGATAACAATAGGTACGATGCATGGGATCAATTGATTGCTAATCTGGAAATGAAGGATGAGCTTTATGTTTACAAGCTTTCGTCAATCGCAGCGGATGGAAATACACTCTTTGTCCATCTAACATATATAAAGAATAAGGATATAACGATAAAGCTTTTGGATGATTCAGATTTGAATACTGAACAAATGCTGATTCTGATTGATTTTGTCAGGAATACGCAACGCAAGCAGATATATGATAAGCAAATGGAGGGAATTCAGAGAGCTCTGGAGAAAAAGCGAAACGGGGAGGGTGATTACGGTCGACCTAAAATAACGCTGCCTGCTGATTTTGAAGCCAATATCAAAAAAATCATGCGAAAAGAAATGAAGCATGAGGATTATCGGGAGAAGTTAGGTTTCAAGCGTTCTACCTATTTTAAATTTGTCAAGGATCTGAAGGATTCCTGGAAGCAGCAGGAGCTGGAGAGGAGTCTGAGAAAAGATGGAAAATATTAAAAAGTATGGAAAGCATGTATGCTGGATCGTGATGGTTCTGGCAGCGGCTTATTTGTTATGGAGTCTGTACAGGTTCCATATTTTGCCTTTGAAATATTATATACCGATTCTTGTTGTTATCTTATTGATTGTCGGTGCAGTTATCTATTGTATCCTTGGAAAAAAGGCTAACAGAATTACTAAGATTCTGGGATGTGTATTTTCAATAGTCCTTTGTATATGTATGTTGTTTATGAACGTTAAGGTTATAAATAAGGCACAGGAAACAGTGAAGGCTGTCAGTAACGGCGATATTAAGACGACAGAGATTTCTGTGCTTGTAAAAAAAGACAGCAGCTATAAGGATGTTAAAGATTTGGATGGAAAACAGTTTGGTATATTAAAAACAATTGATCGTGAGAATACGGACTTTATATTGAACCGCCTAGGCTCTCAATTTTCAAATGAGATATCCAAAATCGAGTATAAGGAATTCAAGGATGAGATGCAGGGATTGCTGGAAGGCAATACGGATGCCATTATCATGAATGAAGGTATGCGGGATGCATTCAACATCATCGATGGCAGCTTTGAGAAGGAAACCAGAGTTATCTATACGCTGGATCGCAAGGAAGTTTTGAAGAACTTAAAAGCGAACAACATCACAAAGGATCCTTTTATTGTGTATATTTCAGGTATTGATACGAATGGTTCTATATCAAAAACAAGTCGAAGTGATGTGAATATGCTGGCGGCAGTGAATCCGCAAAAGAAAGAGTTGTTACTGGTATTCATACCACGTGATTATTATGTACCCTTACAGTGCCCGAATGGCAGTTGTGAAACAGGTGCGATGGATAAATTGACACATGCTGGACTCTATGGCGTGGAAACATCACAGGCAACATTGAGTAAGCTGTTTGATATTAAGATTAATTACAATGTGCGGCTGAATTTTGATACGCTGACGACCATGGTTGATGCATTAGGTGGAATCGATATTTATTCTGATCAGGATGTAGAACTACTGCACGGAAAAGGATGCAATATCAAAAAGGGTACACAGCATGTAGATGGAAGATGTGCGTTAGGCTTTGCCAGAGAGCGTTATGCCTATGAAACCGGAGATCGTCATCGTGGAGAGAACCAGCAGCAGGTAATTGAAGCCATGTTGAAGAAATTTACAAAGGCAAATGTTATCAAGAATTATGAAAGCATCATGAATGCAGTTCAGGGAATGTTTCAGACGAATATGACAACGGATGAAATCACAGCTCTGATTCAGATGCAGATTGATGATATGGCTTCATGGAAGGTGACAAGCATGAGTGCAGATGGTACAGGAGATATGTTGCCTACGTATTCGTTTGGTAATCAGCCGTTGTATGTGATGTCTCTTAATGAAGTATCTATAAAAAAAATCAAGATAGCATTGTCTGAAAATTAATGAATTAATATCTGAAAATGATTGTATTATGATGTATGAAAGATGGTATATAAACATAAGTCTAAAGATAAAGAATTATTCAAAGCTAGTCACTCGATGATGCTACAGTTAATTTAACCAGACTCGGCTTGTATTCATTTATTAGAAAAAGGAAATTTGAAAGGAGTGGTGATTTGAAAATAGCAATGATTGGACATAAAAGAGTTCCTTCACGTGAAGGAGGAGTAGAAATTGTTGTTGAAAATATTTCTGAAAGAATGGTGAAAAAAGGACATGATGTATCTGTATATAACAGATATAATAAGAATTTTAGAAGTTCCAAAGAATATAAAGGTATTCACATAATAACAGTTCCTACTATCAATAAAAAATTTCTCGATGCTTTAATATATACATTCTTTGCTACCATAAAATCTGCAAGTTGTAATTATGATATTATTCATTTTCATGCTGAAGGCCCTTGTTTTTTTATTTGGCTTCCACATATACTAAAAAAAAGGATAATTGTAACTATACATGGTCTTGATTGGCAAAGAGGAAAATGGGGTGGTCTTGCAACAAAATTTTTACTATATTGTGAGAAAATGGCAGTGAAATATGCTGATGAAATAATCGTCTTATCTCAGAATAATGCGAAATATTTTATAGATAAATATAATAGGCAGACTATCTTAATACCTAATGGAGTAAATAAAGCAGAAAATATAGAAATAAAAAAAATAAAAGAAAAATTTAATTTAAAAAAAGATGAATATATACTGTTTCTAGCTAGAATTGTTCCAGAAAAAGGATTACATTATCTTTTGGAAGCTTTTAAAATGATAAATACACAGAAAAAATTAGTAATAGCTGGAGGTAGCAGTCATAGTGATGCATATTATGATCAAATTAAAAGAAGGGCTCAACTGGATAATAGAATAATTATGACTGGTTTTGTTAGTGGTACTATATTAGAGGAGTTGTATAGTAATGCGTATCTATATGTCTTGCCTAGTGATGTAGAGGGGATGCCAATCGGGCTTTTAGAGGCAATGAGCTATGGGAATTGTTGCCTTTTAAGTAATATTCACGAATTAACAGAGATTCTTGATTACGACGATATCATATTTGAGAAAGGAAATATAGATGATTTAAAAAACAAATTAGAAAGTCTTCTCTTTAATAAAAAAATTGTAGAGAAGTATAGAGTAATATCTAAAGAAAAGGTAAAAGAATATGATTGGAATAATGTTGTAGATAGAACTTTAAAAGTATATAAAGGAGACTCAATCTCGTATGAAAATTTTAATGGTAAATAAGTATTTATATCCTAAGGGAGGGGCTGAAACATATTTTTTGAAAATTGGAGAATATTTAACTAAACAAGAAAATGAGGTAATCTATTTTGGGATGTATGATGAAAAAAATATAGTAGGAAATCGTCAAAACTTGTATGCTAAAAATAAAGATTTTCATAAAAAAATGCTAGCAATTTTAACATATCCATTTCAAATAATATATTCATTTGACTCCAAGAGAAAAATAAAGAAAATAATAGAAATAGAAAAGCCGGATATTATTCATTTAAATAATATAAATTTTCAATTAACCCCTTCAATTATTGATATAGCTAGTAAATTAAAAGTACCTATTGTTCAAACAGTACATGATTATCAAATGATATGTCCAAATCATCTTATGTATAATTTTAAAAAAAGTAAAACTTGCCAAGATTGTCTTAAGGAAAGCAAGTGGAATTGTTTATTTAATAGATGTATCCATAATTCAGGAATTAAAAGCTTGATAGGTACATTTGAAGGTATATTATATAAATATAGGAAAAATTATGATAAAGTAAATCTATACATATGCCCTAGTAAATTCATGGAGAATATGTTGTTAAATAACATACGTTATCACAAGAAAACTACAACTATTCATAATTTTATTGAATTAAGTAATATTGATAATAAGTCATTTAAGAAAGATAATTATGTATTGTATTTTGGACGTTTATCAAGTGAGAAGGGCATTGAGTTATTGAAAGAGTGTATTATGGAATTACCTCAAATCCAATTTAAAATAGCAGGAACTGGACCTCTAAATCATATTTTTGATGATGTTTCTAATGCGGATTTTGTAGGATTTAAATCAGGTAAAGAACTGCAAGAGTTGATAGGACGAGCTATGTTTACTTTATATCCATCAATTTGGTTTGATAATTGTCCATTATCCATCTTAGAGTCAGAGTCTTTAGGAACACCTGTTATAGCAACAAAGATGGGAGGGATACCTGAACTTATTGAACAATATAAGACTGGAATACTTATTGACATAGGTGTAAAATCTCTAAAGAAAGCTATTATAGAACTTTATGATAACCCAGATTTATTAGCTAATATGAGTAAGAATTGTATTGAAAAGAGAAAAGAAATGATAAGATTAGATGATTATTGCGAAAAGCTTGTGAATATTTATAAGAAAGTTAGGGGAGAGTAAAATGAGAGATTTAATTCTTTTGGACTGTGAAGAAGTAGTTATTTCTCCATTTATAAAAGGAATTGAAAAAGCATTAAGTTGTAAAATGGATGTCCATATAACAATCAGCAATTGGAATAGAAGTAATAAACTGAAAAATATTAAAAGATATCTGATTTATTTTATTGATCCTTTAATAATATTGTTTAATAGAAATAAATATAATAATATTATTGGATGGCAACAATTTTATACAATTATTTTAGCTTTTTGGTGCAGACTATTTCATTTAAAAAAAGTAAATAATGTTATTGTTCTAAACTTCATTTATAATAAAAAAAATGGTTTTTTTGGCAAATTGTATTGTTCCTTCATTAAATACAGCCTTAATTCAAATTATATTGACTTAATTCATGTAACCTCAAAAGCATATAAAGAAAAAAGTATAATAAATTTAGGTATTAACGAAAATAAAATTATTGTTATACCATTTGGTGTAAACGATTTCTATTTGCAATACAAAAATAGTAAACCACCTTGTGCTGATGACTTTATATTGAGTATTGGTAGATCTAATAGAGATTATGATTTTTTGGTTGAATGTTTTAGAGAAATAGAATGTCCTTTATACATTATTTCAGATTCTTACCAATGTTCAAATCTACCAAATAATATCAAAATTTTAAATAATATTGATAGTTTAAGGCAATATCCTTGGATTAGATGGTGTAAATTTATATTTATACCAATAGATCAAGAGGATGTATGTTCAGGAGAAACAGTATTATTAACTGCATTTTCATTTTCTAAACTTACAGTAGTTACATCAAGCGTTTTAGCAAATTTGTATATAAAAGATGGTTATAATGGTATTATAGTAGAGAAAGATATCATACTTGCAAGATTAGCTATATATGAATTGTTGGGGAATAGTGATTTAATAAATAGTATAGGACGAAATGCTAGAAATGAATATAAAGAGCATTATTCTTTAAATAAAATGGGACTGGCTATAGGAGAAAAAATTAATGAGATTAATCAACTAAAGGTATAGATATATAGGAGGTACTATTTGTTGGAAAATAAATTAAATATTAGAGAAAATAGTTTCTTATGTATTTTGATATTACTCTTTTTTCAAATACCTTTGCAAAGGATGTTTTCACTATTTCAATATTTTGATGAAATTATTACTATTCTGGTTTTAGTGATATATATAATGGATATTTTAAAAAAAAATAAAATTATTATCAATGTAAAAATATTTAATATTTTAATTATGATTATTTTATTCATTCTCTTTGGGTTATTTGGAAACTTCAAATATAAGTTACATCATAATACTTATGCTATGTTTTTAGGCTTGTTTTTATATCTAAAGCCATTTATTATATTTTTCATGGGAATAAATTTAATGAGGAGTTTTAAATTAAGAATTCCGATAATTGTTAAAAAAATAACTAGAATATTCAAAGCATATACTTTGATTATGTTATTATTTGCTATATTAAATTTATTATTAAATTCTTTCATTAGTAAATATGCTATTGATATGGGAATGACACATGATTTTAGATATGGACTTCCTAATTTTAAATTTCTATATACAGCAGCAGGTGAAATTGGAATTATAACCACTCTTATGGCTGCATTCTTTAAAATAAACAAAGAAAGAAAATATTTAATAATGGCTTTATTTCTTGATTTGCTAAGTTTTAGAGGTACATCGATAGGATTGATTGGTGTCTATATTTTATTATCTATATTGTTTCATTATAAATCTAAATTGAAATTAAAACACTTACTTTTTGTTTCTCCTATTGCTTTTTTATTTGGGTGGAATCAAATAAGAGATTATTTCATATTGGGTGATGATACAGCAAGATATAATTTATTAAAATATTCATTTGTAAATGCTCATGATTTTTTTCCACTAGGCAGTGGTTTTGCTACATATGGCTCCGCACCAGCTAAAATGTTCTATTCTCCACTCTATGTTAAATATAATTTTAATTCTGTATGGGGATTGAGTGCAGGATTTGGTGAATTTCTTACTGACAGTTTTTGGCCTATGGTGATTGGGGAATTAGGAGTTTTTGGTTCTTTTTTTTATATGCTATCTATAATTCTAATGTTTAAATTTATTATAAAAGGTTCGATCGATGAATTCAGATTTAGCATATTATTTATCATAGCAATGATATGTATCTTATCTATATCATCGAGTATAGTTTTAGTTGGTAATTATAGTGTAATCATTTTTTTTGTATTGGCAATCATTCACTTAGACAACGATTATAAGCGTTTATATCAATATAGATATATAAGGAGTACTAAATGACTAAATTTATCTTAATATGTGAAAATAAAAAAAGGGAAAATGACTTTTATTTTTATGATTTATATAAAAATGAAAATTATATCCTCATAGGACAACAATATCATAATAGAATTAAATTAATAAATAAAATATTGAATATGTATACTGGCTATACATTAAATTCTAAAATGAATATGCCTTTTAAAAATATTTTAAAAAAATATCTTGTTCTAGAATCAGTTTTAAGAAAAGAAAATTCACAGAATATATATATAATATTTCAAGACATCAATGTCTGTAAATTTTCTATTGAATATATTAAATCTTTAAAGAAAATCTATAATGTAAAAACTGTTTTATTATTACTTAATTCGATAGAAGGAATGAAAAGAGATGCACCTAACCTTTTGAATTATATGAATAAAGATTTATATGATTTGGTTATGACGTTTGATTTTGTTGATGAAAAGAAATATAAATTCTGTAAAATAGATCCTCCTTATTCTATTCCTATTATGAAAGATGAAAATCGACTAAAAAAATATGATATTTTCTTTATAGGTCAAGCAAAACAAAGATTACCTGTAATAGAAAGAATTATAGAACAGCTAAATAGTAAAGTGGTGTATAGATTTTTTTTAACAGGTATTAAGGAAAAAGGTATATTATCGGAAGATAATAATGTAGTAATAAATAGGCCGTTACCATATCATCAAGTAATTGAATATATAAAAGATTCAAATACAATTCTTGAAATTATAAATTCTACACAGACAGGAATTACTCTTAGAACATATGAGGCTATTGCTTATAATAAAAAACTAGTTACAAATAACAAAAATATAAAATATTTTAAATATTATGATCCCCGTTTTATGAGAATTATTGATGTAAATATGATAACTAAAGATGATATAGATTTTATAAAAAAAGATATAGAAGTTGATTACAAATACAAAAATGACTATTCTCCAGTTAATTTATTAAATAAAATAAAAAACATGTTAGATAATGGTAATAAATAGTGTTGTTTTGTATTGGTCTGAATTTAATTTTTGAATATTGAAGGAGATAGTCATGAGAAAATTTTTAAACAACGTTCTTTATAGCGTGATTGCTAATGGAATATCTTTCTTAGTATCCATTGTAACTACTTTATTGATACCAAAATTTGTTGGAATCGAAATATATTCATATTATCAATTATATATTTTTTATATTACTTATGTGGCTGTTTTTAATCTAGGCTTAAATGATGGTATTTATCTAAAAATAGGCGGAAAAGATTATGATAAACTAAATAAAAGACTATACAGTACTCAATTTTGGTACTTATTTATTTTTGAAATCATTATTTATACTTTATTATATTTGTGCAATAATTATGTTAGTGAAGTGGGAAATTCAACTGTGATTTCATTTGTTTGCATAGCAGCAATGATCATTAATCCAAGATATGTTTTAACATATATACTTATGGGTACTGGTAGAACAAAGGAATACTCTTTTGTCACAGTTTTAGAGAAAGTATTTACAATTATTTTAATACTTATAGCAATAAAGATAGGTTGGATATCTCTTAATGTTATTCTTTTGTGTGATTTAATAGGTAAAATTTTATCAAGCGTGATAACGGTATTGATTTGTAATGATATTGTTTTTATAAAACCTTATAAAATAACAAAAGATATTTCTTTGGAAATTCTAGATAATATCAAGATAGGAAGTAAATTGCTTATTTCTTCTTTATCAAGTTTATTGATAATAGGAGTAATAAGATTCGTAATCGAAATTAATTGGGATGTAATAACTTTCGGTAAAATATCTCTATCTATTAGTATTTCAAATATGATTTTACAGTTTATAAATGCAGTAGCAATTGTTCTCTATCCTATGTTAAGAAATATGGATAAAAGAATTTACAAAAAAGTATATATGCAATTAAGAAATATTATCACAATATTAGTTTTTTTCCTTATGATTTTTTATTATCCTTTAGAGAAAGTTTTAATATATTGGTTACCTAAATATACTGATAGTATCAAATATGCAGCAATTCTATTCCCAATATGTCTTTATGAATCAAGAATGAGTTTGTTAATTACAACGTATTATCAAACTTTAAGAAAAGAAAAAAGGTTGTTATTAAACAATTTATTCACTTTATTTATGAGTGTTTTTTTTATTTCAGTAACTGCTTTTTTGTTAAATGATTTAAAGCTTTCTATATTTATGATTTTACTTGTTTTAAGTATGAAGTATTATATTTCTGAATATTATTTAATTAAAATATTAAAAATGGACATTAAAATAGACATTATAATAGAAATAATAATGGTTATATTATTCATTATTTTTAATAATGAGATGGGTGGAATTGGATTTACTTTATATAGCTGTGTCGTATGCTGGTATATGTTTCTAAAAAGAGAAAGAATTATTAAATGCTTAAAACTACTTAAGAAAGGTGGCTAATATGAAAAAAATTATTATATTTGCTTTTTATTTTGGAAAATTGCCCAATTATTTTAATTTATGGATTAATTCAGTGGAATATAATAATACAATTGATTTTGTCTTATTTACTGATAATGAAATGAATTGTGATATTCCTAAAAATATGTTTTATAAACAAATAACTTATGAAGACATGATAAAAAAAATTTCTAGTTATTTTGATTTTCCTGTTTGTATAAATAAGCCGTATAAAATTGCAGAATATAGGTGTGGATTCGGTAAAATATTTCAAGAATACACAATTGGATATGATTTTTGGGGACATTGTGATATTGATGTAGTATTTGGAGATTTGAGAAAGTTTTTTTCCGAAGCAACGCTACAGAAATATGATCGCATAAATACATTAGCACATTTGATTTTATATAAAAACGATGAAAAAGTGAATTCTTTATTTATGAAGGACCATAATTTTGCTTGTTACACATATAAAGAAGCATATACAAAAGATTATCAATGTTTTTATGATGAATGGGGAGGTGTTAGTGCATTTGCTCCATATGAGGGAATATTACAGCAAGATTTAATAAATTATGCAGATTTAGATCCTTTTAAATTTCAATTTTATCTTTTAAATTATCATCAAAATTACGATCATCAAATTTTGGAATGGGATAGAGGTAAACTTTATTTATGTTGTATAAAAAATAATAAAGTAATAAAAAATGAATTAGAATATGTACATTTTCAGAAAAGAATTTTAGAAGTAGAGATAAATAAAAAATGTAATCATTTTTTTATTATACCGAACAGGTTTATAGAAGCTGAAGAATTAACAGTAGAGCTTATAAAAAAATATACAGATAATTTAAATGTAAAATATTGTAATAAAATGAAAAGAAAGCTTTGGAAAAATGCACTTACTATACCTCGTATAAGAGAAAAATTATATAGGTTTTATAAGAAAATAAAATATGACAATACAGTCGTACCATTTTTTTCAGTAGATAGAAAGGAATAAAATATTATGAAAGGAATAATTTTAGCAGGAGGAAGTGGAACTAGATTATATCCACTAACTAAGGTTACAAGTAAACAATTACTACCAATTTATGATAAGCCAATGATTTATTATCCTTTAAGCACTTTAATGTTAGCAGGAATAAAAGAAATTCTAATTATATCAACACCCGAAGATACACCTAGATTTAAAGATTTGCTTCATGATGGAAGTCATTTAGGGATTTCTATTCAATATGCTATACAACATGTACCTAATGGTTTAGCTCAGGCTTTTATAATTGGTGAAAATTTCATTGGTAATGATGATTGTGCTCTAGTTTTAGGTGATAATATACATTACGGTCATGGATTAACAAAAAGGTTGAGAGAAGCAGCTTCAAAATCAGTAGGAGCTTCTATATTCAGTTATTACGTTGATGAACCTCAACGTTTTGGAGTAGTTGAAATAGATAATGAATATCGCGCAGTAAGTATTGAAGAAAAGCCTAAAGCACCAAAATCAAATTACGCTGTTACGGGTCTTTATTTTTATGACAATAAAGTCATTGAATATGCAAAAAGAATAAAACCAAGTTTAAGAGGAGAGTATGAAATAACTGACATCAATAAGATTTATTTAGATAATAATAGTCTCAATGTATATCCATTAGGTCGAGGTTTTACATGGCTTGATACAGGTACTCATGAATCCTTAGCTGATGCTACAGATTTTGTAAAAACGGTGGAAACACATACAAATAGAAAAATAGCTTGTCTTGAAGAAATCGCTTATATTAATGGTTGGATTACAAAGAATCAAATGATGAATTTTGTTAAGCAGTATAATAATCAATATGGTAGATATTTGCAAGATGTCCTTAATGGGAAATTTTTATTTTAGGGAGTGAGAATGTGGAAGAAAATATAAAAAAACTGTTGACTTGGATTAATTCTCTAAATGAAAAAACGAAAGTAAATATTCAAAGAAATAAGTTGTCAGAAAGTACAACTTGGTTTTATGATGAAAATGTCGGCTCTATTCACAACTTAGACAATTCTTTTTTTAGTATCATAGGGTTAAAGGGAAGAATTAATGGTGTCAATGTCGAGCAACCCATTATTATTCAGAATGAGATAGGATACTTAGGAATTATTTGTAAGAAAATTGATGGCCAATTGAAATTTTTAATGCAAGCTAAAATAGAGCCAGGAAATATAAATTGTGTACAATTATCCCCAACAATACAGGCAACAAAAAGCAATTTCATGCAAAGACATGGGGGTGAAAAACCAAACTATCTTGAATTTTTTACTGCATCAGACAAATATAGGATAATTGCTGATCAAATTCAGTCAGAACAATCATCTAGATTTTTGGGAAAAAGAAATCGGAATATGATTATAGAAATTAATGAAGATATTATGATTGAGGTTAAAAAAAATTTTATTTGGTTGACACTGCATGAAATTAAAGAATTAATGAAGTATAAGAATATCGTAAATATGGATACACGTACTGTTTTGTCGTGTTTACCGTATATGAATTACGATTATTTCGATCATATCCGTAATGCTTCTTTATACAGATCAATGCATTATACTAAATATATAGATGAGATAATAGAAATTTATCATAAAATAAATGATTATAAAATGTTTTCTGATAATGAGATGCACATCACAAAACTTAATAGTTTGGATAATTGGGAATTGAAGGATGATGAAATTGTTTGTAAAAATGAATATCCATTTAAAGTTATCTTTTGTGATATCGAAATAGAGGGGAGAGAAGTTAAACGTTGGACGCAGCCTCTATTTCAGGCAAATGGTATCGCAACATTTGGGCTAATTGTAACAGAAGATGATGGAATTATGAAATTTCTTGTAAAAATACAGCCTGAAATTGGGGCTTTTGATAAGATTGAACTTGGACCGACTATTCAGAAAGAAGCCGCTGCTTCTTTTCATTATGATGAAATTGAAGAACTGTTTAAAAGATATTTAGATGAAGAAAGAGATATTCTTTTTGATTCTATTCTTTCAGAAGAAGGAGGCAGATTTTATCATGAAGAGAATCGAAATGTTATTATATATATTAATCGAGAGAAATTAAAAAGATTACCAGGTGATTATTGTCTTGTATCTTATACAGCTTTAAATCATTTAAATATGGTAAATAATTGTTTGAATATACAGTTGAGAAATCTATTATCAACATTGGAGGTATAAAATGAATAAAATAAGAATTGGCATAATATGTCCTTCTGAAATTGCTTTCAGAAGATTTATGCCGGCTCTGGGTAAGGTAAATGGAATGGAATATATGGGGGTAGCTATTGCAAATGAAAGAGAATGGAATGGGAATCTAACAAAAGATTTACTTATAAATGAAAAAAAGAAAGCTGATAATTTTTGTAATACTTATGGAGGTAAAGTATATGAAAGTTATAGTACAATGTTGAATTGTGAGGAGATAGATGCGATATATCTTCCATTACCACCAGCATTGCATTATAAATGGGCTAAAAAGGCATTAGAGAAAGGTAAACATGTCTTTCTGGAGAAACCATCAACAACATGTAGTAAGGATACAGAAATTCTAGCATCGTTAGCTAAAAAGAAACATCTGGCATTGCATGAGAATTATATGTTTATCTATCATTCTCAGATAACTAAAATTAAAGAACTTCTTGAACAGCAAGTAATAGGAAATCTTAGACTCATAAGAACATCATTCGGTTTTCCAAGGAGATCTGCAAATGATTTCAGATACAAAAAAGAATTAGGAGGTGGTTCTTTACTTGATTGTGGAGGCTATCCAATTAAGTTAATTCAAGTTTTGCTTAGTGATGTGAAAATTGATTCGGCAAGCTTGTATTATGAAAACGATATTGATCTCTATGGCGCAGTACAAGTAACAGGAAAAGAAGCAACAGCTCAAATTTCGTTTGGGATGGATAATAGCTATAAATGTGAATTGGAAATATGGGGGAGCAAAGGTACAATTTACACTGGAAGAGTGTTTACAGCACCTGTAGGGATGGAAACAACAATTTGTGTAAAAACAGCTGACAGAGAAAATATATTAAAATTAGAGGGAGATGATAGCTTTGAAAAATCAATTCAGCATTTTCTGGATTCTATTAGCAATGAAACTATGAGATTAATTGAATATCAAGAATTAAAGCAGCAGATTAGGTTGATAGAAGAAATTAGAGAAAGAGGGTAATCATTATGAAAGTAACAGAATTGGACATAAGGGGAGTTTTCTTAATAACTCCAGATGTACATATCGATTATAGAGGTTATTATATGGAATCTTATTCACAAAGGACGCTATCAAAATTTGGAATTCATGATACATTTGTACAAGATAATCACTTGAAATCTATAAAAGCTGGAACAATGCGTGGAATTCATTTTCAAAATGAACCAAAGGCTCAATCAAAACTTTTAAGATGTACAAAAGGTAAGATACAGGATGTTATAGTGGATTTACGAAAGGAATCACCTACTTACAAAAAGTGGTTATCTATAATTCTGGATGATATAAAAAAACAACAAGTCTATATACCAAAAGGATTTGGTCATGCATGTTTATCTTTGGTAGATGATGTTGAAGTACAGTATAAAGTAGATGCTTTATATAATCCAGAATATGATAGAGCAATTGCATGGAATGATCCTGAGCTTAATATAAAATGGGAATTGGATGATATTATAGTTTCAGAAAAAGATAGTAATGCACCCATTTTAGAGAAAAGTGATGTTAACTTCAACTTTAGAGAGAGGTATTTATGAGAACAATCGTTATTACAGGTGCTGGAGGTTTTATAGGGAGGGCCTTATGCAAATATTTTCTAGATAAAGGTGATACAGTATATGGGATTGATATCACGGATAAAAACGTGCATACATTAAAGAAATATAGAAATTTTGTTCCCTTATTTCATGAAAAAATAGATCTCTCTATAATCAATAGAAAAATTGATATATTTTACCACATTGCTTGGGGGGGATCATTACTGCCTAAAGATTTAAATAATATGTCTTTACAATTAGATAATATAAATATGAGTATTGATTATATCACTAAAATAATAAATAAAGGATGCAATAAGGTTGTTTTCTGTGGTTCCACATACCAAAATAAGTATTATAAGAAAAGTAAAGTAAATGCTGATATGTATGGTATAGCTAAAGAAACTACAAGTAAAATTGTTGAAAAAATTTGTTTTGAAAATGGTGTGGAATGCAATATTGCTATTTTAACAAATACTTTTGGAACTGGGGATAAATCTCAAAAGGCAGTTAACACCTTCATTAGAAAAATGGAGAATAAAGAGGATTTAGAGCTGATTGAAGGTAGTAATAAAAACGATTGGGTGTACATTGATGACACTGTGAGAGGACTTTTTGAAGTTGGAATATCTGGAGTAAATATGAAAAGATATTATATTGGGCATTTAAATATAAGAACATTTAAAGAGTCTTTAACAGAAATGAAAGAAATTCTTAATTATGAGCATGATTTATTATTTGGTAGATATCATGAGGATACTTATTTAGACTATAGCCTGAATAATGCTCAGGAATTATATGATGATACTGGATTTAAATGTGAAACAACGTTCCAAGAAGCAATCATAAAAACAGCAGAATGGATAAGGCAATTGGATAAGAATGAGGTAAAAGAATGAAGAATATTATTGTTGTGGGTGCTGGCTTTTCAGGTAGTATCATAGCGAGAAGAATAGCTGAAGATATGAATCAAAAAGTAAGGATAATAGAAAAAAGAAATCATATCGGTGGCAATGCATATGATGAGTATGATGAAAATGGTATTTTGATACAAAAGTATGGACCGCACTATCTTAATACAAATAACTACAATGTTATAAAATATTTAAAACAATTTGCTGATTTATATCCTCATGATGCTAAATTATTAAGCTATATTGATGGTGAATATATTCAATTGCCATTTAATTTTAAAACAATGCAGCAACTGGTTGGCTATGAAAACTCAGAGATCCTTTTAAAAAAAATGAGGGAATATTTTCGTGGAAGAGATAGAGTTCCTATATTTGAAATCCTACAGTGTGAGGATAAAGATATCAGTAATTATGGAAATCTATTATTTGAAAAAGCATTTAAAACATACACTGCTAAGCAATGGGGGGTGAATCCAAATGAGATAGATCGGAGTGTCATAGATAGAGTACCTATGGCAATGAATTTTGATGAAAGATATTTGAATAAAGACTTTCAGTATCTAGTTAAAAAAGGATTTACGAGTATATTTGACAATATGTTAGATCATGAAAATATTGAAGTGATAAAAAATACCAATGCAATGAATTTTATTAAATTGGAGGAAAACCATAGGATTTCATTTAATGGGGATCAAATTGATTTGTTGATTTACACAGGAGCAATAGATGAATTATTTGGATATAAATATGGAATCTTACCGTATAGATCTTTGGATATTCATTATGATTATTACGATATGGACAGTAAATTACCTTGTGAAATCATCTCCTATCCTCAAGCAGAAGGATATACAAGATCGACAGAATATAAAAAAATAACACTAAACTGTGATGCAAAAAAAACGATAGTGGCAACAGAATATCCATGTGAATATAATCCTAATGATCCTAAATCGAATATTCCTTATTATCCTACTTTAACGAAAGAAAGTCAGGAACTTTACCGATTATATCTGCATGAAGCAGAAAAATATGGAAACATTGTTTTATGCGGCCGTTTAGCAGAATTTAAATATTACAATATGGATGTGTGCATAGAACATGCTTTGGAAAAATTTGAGAAAATAAAAAAGAATTGGAGCTATATATAATATGAAAATCTTAATAACAGGCGGAGCAGGATTCATTGGAGGAAACTTTGTTCACTTTATGTTAAATAAATATCCAGATTATGATATTATTAATCTTGATTTACTTACATATGCAGGGAATTTAGAAACTTTAAAAGATATCCAAGATAAACCAAATTATAAATTCTATAAGGGTGATATTGCGAATAGAAAATTTATATTTGATTTATTTGAAAAAGAACAATTCGATATCGTTGTTAATTTCGCTGCTGAAAGCCATGTCGATAGAAGCATAACAAATCCTTCTATTTTTGTGCAGACAAATGTATTGGGGACACAGACATTGTTAGATGCAGCTAAGGAATACAATGTAAAAAGATATCATCAAATATCTACAGATGAAGTATATGGAGATTTGCCACTGGATCGTAAAGATCTTTTTTTTACGGAAGAAACACCACTACATACATCCAGTCCTTATAGTTCATCTAAGGCGAGTGCAGATCTATTCGTTCTTGCCTATCATAGAACCTATGGACTTCCAGTTACCATAAGCAGATGCTCTAACAATTATGGACCATATCATTTTCCAGAAAAGCTGATACCACTTATTATTTCAAGAGGATTAAATGATAAATCTGTTCCAGTGTATGGAAAAGGAGAGAATGTAAGAGACTGGCTACATGTCGAAGATCACTGTTCTGCAATAGATTTGATAATTCATAAAGGGAAAGTGGGAGAAATTTATAATATTGGCGGTCATAATGAGCGTACTAATCTTGAAGTAGTAAAAACAGTATTAAATCAAATGAATAAACCAGAAACTCTGATTGATTATGTGACTGATAGACCAGGACATGATAGGAGATACGCGATTAATCCAGAAAAAATAGAAAAAGAGTTAGGATGGAAACCAAATTATAGCTTTGATACTGGAATTAAACAGACAATTGAATGGTATTTGAACAACAGGGAGTGGTGGGAGCATATTATTAATGGTGAATATCAGGATTATTTTCAAAATCAATATGAGAAATAAAAGAAGTTGACTAATGGATGAAGTAAATGAAGATCGAACAGGTATTGCTAAATGTACGAGTTCCCGCTCGATGTGTAGCAAGCACCCTGCATAAACATCATAACTGAACCTAATATTAAAGAATATACCTTTATAACTCTTCTCATAAAATATTTATCTCCCAAATGAAGATATGGATAACTCTGTATCTTCATTTTTTTATTCCATCGGAATTTTACATATATTACAAACCTCATTATAACACCTGAAGTCATAGCATCCATCCTTACATTCCTGTATAATAATACCCATGTTCACTCATAATTTCTTTCACTTTAGGATTTCTTTAGAATTCCTGCGATATACTGACCATACAGAAATGAGAGGTAATCAAAATGTTGCTGCGACTACTAAAAAACGACCTGCTGCATGGCAAGCTGACCAACTTCATGGTAATGATATTCCTTGCCGTATCCACCATGCTGTCCTGTGCCAGTATATCCCTGATCTACTCATCACAAAACCAGATATCCTACTTCATGGACGATATGGGAAAGGTGGCAGACTATAACTTTTCCATGATGAATATTACAAAAAAAGATGTACAGAAAATCACAGCCTTCATGAAAGCAAAAGACATTGATGCATATCAAATCGAGCATGCTATCACCCTGCCGCTGAGTGTTATGCGCTTCAATGGCACCAACGACCTGGAAAGCTCCGGCTGCTTTGCGACAACCTTGCCAAAGACCTATAATTTTCTATTCGATGAAAACAACAAAACCCCGGACATCCAACCGGGTGAGGTCGGCATCCCGCTATCTATGAAGCATCAGCTGAATCTACAGCTCAATGACACCTTCCAGATTTTGCGCGGTACCAGGACCTACACCTATAAAATCACCAGCTTTGTACGTGATTCCGTATACGGTTCTGATATGATGGGACAAAAACGCATCATCCTGCACCCTGCAGATTATCAAATTCAATATGATGTCACGCAGGACATTGATCATGCTGTGGTACTCTCGGTAAACGACGGGCCAAACACAAAGCAGCTGGAATATGAAATGCAGAAGGCCGGATTACCTAATGCGATTCTCGTAGACAAAGAAACTGCAGAGCTCTCCTTTATGGGAGTCAGCCTCGGCACCAGTGCCATGCTTCTCATGAGTGGCATCATTCTGCTATGCATGTCCTTTCTGATCATTCGCTTCACCATCCTCTTTCAGATTGAAAGCAGCTATGCAGAAATCGGTATCATGAAAGCGATCGGTTTCCAGCACTCTCAAATAAAACCGCTCTATCTAATGAAATATATGAGTATTTCACTTATCGGTGTTTTTATCGGATTCCTTATCTCTATCCCGTTTACTAATCTGCTGGAAGGTATGCAGGCTGGCATCGTTCCCGTTATGCCGGGGAACACAGGCACCTATCTCTCCCTGATTATTGTTATCCTGATACCGGCACTTATCTATACCGTGACAACTCTGGTATTGAGAAAGCTGAAAAAACAAAGCACGATGGATGCCATTCGCAAAGGGAATGAGGGAGAGACCTATAAAGAACACACGCATTTCACACTTGCCAAAACCCGCCTTCATCAACTTCACAGCTTTCTGGCCTTCAATGATTTAATGGCACAGAGAAAGCACTTCCTCATGATGGTCATCATCTACGCTTTCTGCATGGTATTGATACTCGTCCCTCTAACCCTCAAGGATGCTTTTCAAAAGGATACCTTTCTGCAGATTCTGAAAATATCATCTGGAGATCTCTACTCCCAGCAAAACGGAGGCAACACCATAAAGGATCTGGAAGAAAAGCGTGCTATGGTGCTTCGCGATTTGAAAGTCTACGATGAGCATGTCCGTGTCGATATTGAAACCATGACCAGTGCATCCCTCAGCGATGATGGTCTGAATACCTCGGTATTTCTCATGAAACGCGCTGATGGGAATACGATCACCTTTGATTACGGCAAGGCTCCCAAGCTGTCCAATGAGCTTGCCCTGACTACTACACTGGCTAAGCGTTATAGGAAAACTGTCGGCGACTCCATCAGCATGGAATACGAAGGGAAGAAAAACACCTACCTCATCAGCGGTATTTACAGCAGTATGATGAATCTGGGGAATAACATCCTCGCAGGTGATATTGAATATGAATATGCGTATACCGGCTATCTGGTGATTCACCTATCACAGGGGGAATTAACCAACCGTCAGGTCGCAGAAACTATCAAAAAGGAGTATAAGGGGATAAAGCTGATTGACAGCAGGCAAATGACAAAAACCTTCAGCGGAGATATGCCACAGCAGATTACCATGATGTCGGATCTGATTATTACGATCATTCTGGTCATTACCTTCGCTTTGACAATACTGTTCTCCAAGCTGCACATGCTGCGTGCAAAAAAAGCGATTGCTCTGATGCGCAGTATGGGCTATGCCAAACGCAATATCCGCAAATGGCTGTTTGCTCGTTGTATGATTCAGGTACTATGCGGTCTAGTGCTGGGAATTTTGTTACACATCTTCTGTGCGAACGGACTGCTGGAGACGTATATGGAATCTATGGGTATGGGGAGCATAGAACTGAGAAGTGCTCGACTCAATATGTATGTCCTGTATCCGCTGCTGTTCATCATGTCGGCTATAACAGCGCAATGGATTGTCAATCGCACCATACCGGCATGGAATATTAAAGATTTGAGTGAGGAATAAAATTTTTCGGTACCGTATCAAAAGCATATAAATACAACGGAGTGATTCATAAGGAGGAAAATATGTATGGAAACAATAATAGAGGTCAGACAGCTATGCAAAAGCTTTGTCGTAAATAAAAAGCAGAATCATGTCCTGCGCAATGTGGATCTTTCCATTCACAAAGGAGAATTCATCGCCGTCATGGGACCAAGCGGCAGCGGTAAATCCACCCTGCTGTATACCATCAGCGGTATGGATCATATCAACTCGGGAACCGTGGAATTTGACCATAAGGAAATCAGCAGGTATAATGAAATGGAAATGGCGGAGCTGCGCCTGCATGAAATGGGCTTTATCTTCCAGCAGATGCATTTTCTAAATAACCTGAACATTTATGATAATGTGATACTTCCCGGCTATATGGCAAAGAAAAGGAAGCATAAGGAAATCAATGCCTATGCGGATGAGCTGCTGCGGAAGTTTCAGATCACCTCAATTGCAGGACATAGCATTCAGGAGGTAAGCGGCGGAGAGCTGCAGCGTGCCTGTATTGCCAGAGCAATGATCAACCAACCGCAGATTCTGTTTGCGGATGAACCGACAGGCGCGTTAAACAGCTCCAATGCAAAGGAAGTCATGGATATGTTTTCAAGGGTACATGAACAGGGGACGACAATCCTGATGGTAACGCATGATGTGAAGGTGGCTTCCTATGCACAACGCATCTGCTATATCAATGATGGGAAGATTGAAAGCAATCTTGATATTGGTGTGCTGAGGCATGCGGATGAGCTGAAGGAACGGGAAAAGAAGGTATACAGCTGGCTGATGGAAAAAGGCTGGTAGAAGGGATGCGTGTGTATGATTGATATTCTTGTTGTTGAGGATAATGATGAGCTGCGTGATGTATTAGAGCGTTTTCTGTTGCATGAGGGATATCAGACACGCTGTGTAAAGCAGGGAAATGACGCACTTACTCTTTTACAGCAGGAGAGGGTGCGTCTTCTTCTCGTAGATATTATGCTGCCGGACATGGACGGCTTTCGCATTTGTACGCAGGCCAGACAAAGCAGCAATCTTCCCATAATCATCATGAGTGCACGAACACAGACAAGTGACCAGCTGCTGGGCTATGAGCTGGGAGCGGATGATTATGTAGAAAAGCCCTTCGCCATGGCTGTTATGCTGGCTAAAATTAAAGCTCAGCTGAGAAGAGGCTATGAAATGCAGGAGGAGCGCAATGTGCTGAAGGACGATGATCTTCTGGTAGACATCGAGCGTCGCAATGTGACATTGAAAGGAAAGCAGCTGGCCCTCTCGGTAAAGGAGTTTGAGCTGCTGGTTCTGCTGCTGAGAAAAAAGCATACAACGCTGCGTAAGGACTATATATTTTCCTCAATCTGGACAGATGCCTCTGAAAGTGAGCTGTCCACGCTGACGACACATGTCAATACACTGCGTGAAAAAATAGAAACCGATCCGCGTCATCCAAAGCGGCTGATTACTGTATGGGGAGTAGGCTACCGCTATGAAGGCATGGAATAGGCTGACCGTGCTTGTCCCGGCACTGCTTCTGCTGCTTCTGGTAGGATTAAACGGACTACTCTTACAGCTGCGGGATGAAACAATACCGGATGAAGCACTGGTAGAAATCAATCGCATGGCAAAAGAGCTGGAGAAGGGAAAGCAGATGAATGAGCTTGCTTCATCAAAAATTCAGGTTGAACTGCTTGAACTGAAGAAGACCTCCATGCAATCCTATATGGACCGCTCCCGTACAAGAAGTGTGTTTCTTCCGGCAAAGCAGGAGGGCAGCTTCTATCGCTTTACCTATCGCGTACAGCGCATACCGTCCTCAATCTTCTGGATTATCAATACCACCCTGCTTGGTGTCATATTGCTTGTTGTCTATCTTCTATTCTATATCCGCCGGCAGATCATACAGCCCTTCCATAATATGGAGGCTATGGCAACAGCTTTGAAAAACAGAGATTTCACGTATGAGCTGCCCCAGCAAAAGCATCGATTCTTCGGCAAATTTATCTGGGCAATTGATGTGATGAAGGAGGAGCTGCGCCATCATGAGGAAAAAGAAACAGCGCTGATGAAAGAAAAGCAGACAATGATTGCCTCTCTTTCCCATGATATTAAGACACCACTTTCCAACATCCGCCTGTATACGGACGCAATGAAGGAGCACCTGTATTCGGAAGAGCTGATCTGTGAGCGTCTGTATGAAAATTGTGATAAAATCGATCAGTATGTAAAGGAAATCATGCATACGAGCAATGAAGATTTGTTTGATTTTGATGTACATATGGAAGAGGTCTATCTCCATGATGTGGAAGTCTTGCTGAGGCGGGAACAGGAGCGCATTGAACTGGCACTGATATCCTATGAGCAATCCCTCTGTAAGGATCAGCTGGTCTATACAGACTTGACAAGGTTACGTGAAGTTATTGGCAATATTGTTGATAATGCGATGAAATACGGAGATGGAAAATGGATTCACGTATCCTTTTATGAAGAAGATCATCACAGTATACTGAAACTAGAAAATTCCGGCTCCTATATTGAGCAAAGTGATGCCGGTGCTATCTTTCAAAGCTTTTACCGGGGAAACAATGTTAACAACCATGCAGGAAACGGTCTGGGCTTGTATATTTGCAAACAGCTGATGCAGAAAATGGATGGCGATATTTTTATGACACAGGAACAGGGGAGTGTGAGCTTTCATCTTGTGCTTGGTACATTATAGGCCAGTAACAGGATTGAGATTTTCCAATTACTTGGTATAATACCATTAAGGAGCTGATGACATGAAGCGTTTGCCGATCGGTGTAGAAGACTTTAAAGAATTGGTCGATCATCAATATTATTACATAGATAAAACCATGTTTATTCAGGATGTACTGAAAGAAAAAGTTGTTCTGTATACTAGACCGCGAAGATTCGGGAAAACGTTGAACATGAGTAGGCGCTGCCCGCCCAGGCGTGCTCTATTATTTTTTCTCAATCAAACAAAAAGAAAACGCGTACCTTTTCAACGGGTCAAACATTACCAAATACAAGATTGCAGTGCAATATCAAAATCAGTATCCGGTTATCCTGATAACACTTAAGGATATGAAGGATATCAGGTTTCAGAATCAGATCGATATTTTCAAAGTGATCATACGGGAGCTGATAGGTAAATATAAGGATTTACTTACAAGTGAGCGACTGGATGATATTGATAAAAAACTTCTCATATGCTATCAGGAAGGTGATGTGAACATTGCTGACTTAAAAAATGGATTGCGCTTTTTAAGTCAATGTCTATATAAACATTATCAGAAGAAAGTAATTATTCTGATAGATGAATAGGCGCTGCCCGCCCAAGGCGTGATGTACTTTTGCAAAATGCGTATTTAAATGCTTATTATGAAGAAATGACTGATTTTCTTGACGGTATCTTCAGTGCAGCATTGAAAACAAATGAACAACTATCAGATTCTTTCAAATCAGGAATCCGGGTTGGGAAGGTTCGATCTTGCGGTGCTTCCGTTCTATAAGAAGAAACGGGGGTTCCTGCTGGAATTAAAAGTAGCCTCAAAAGAGGAAGAGATGGAACATGCAGCAGTTCAGGCATGTGAGCAGATAAAGGAAAAGCAGTATCTGGAGGGTTTGCAAAAGAAAGAATATACAGATATCGTAGGATATGGAATTGCATTTTATAAGAAGTCATGTTTGATTGTAGCACTTCCATAATGTTTATTTACTATGCAATGTGTGAATAATCTGAAGTTCATGAAAACTGAGACATAACGCTGTCGCAGTTTTTTTGTTATGATGGTTTTGTCACAAGCATAACAATTATGTGACAGAAAGGAGAATGCAATGAATCCATATAGACAATGTCCTATCTATCAAAATGAAAATTATCGTATTCGATTCGTAAAACAGAGTGATGTGAATGATTTATGAAAGGTATACAGCGATCCAAAAACAGTTGCTCTTTGCAATTGTGATAATTGTGAAGATGATTTTTATTATACGAGCAGAATACCAATGGAACAGGCAATCAATTACTGGATTATGGAATACCATAGAGAAGGGTTTGTTCGCTGGAGTATTCTGGATTGTACTTCCTCGACTGCAATCGGGACGATGGAGCTTTTTAAACGTTCGGCGAATGGCGCCTATGACAATACAGCTGTACTGCGTCTTGATCTTTTAAGCAAATATGAAGAACAATCCTGTCTTCAAGAGATCCTTTCTTTGATTCTGCCGCATATCCGTGATTTTTTTCAGTGTACACAGGTTATAACCAAATGTGTACAGGAAGCAGAAAAACGCAGGGCTGTATTGCTGGAAATGGGATTTTCCCCATCAAAGGAGTCGCTGGTCGGCTGGGATGGCACACTTTATCAGAATTATTATCTGCGAAAGCTATAAGAGGTCTAATATAAAAAACGAAAACGTGTATACTGGAACCAAAGTTCTGATATACACGTTTTTTGTAGCTCCTTTCATTCCTGATCCTGCGCTCTCCAATACGGATGGGCTGCCGCAATGATGCATTCTGCACTTCCTGTAAGCTGAATGCATTCCTCTGGCATAACAAGGATACTACCACCCCGTAACACGGTAAAGGTATCTACCTGAAGACTGCCGGAAACCACGGATATCACGGATGCGATGGAATACGGATTCGTATAGCTGCCGGATAAGGTGAGGTGTCGCAAAGAGAACTCCCGCTGGTCGAAGCTGCTTCCTTCTGAAAAGCTCTGTTTTTGGACATGCAGGGAGGAATCCAGATTCGCAAGTGCTTCCTTCACATGGAGTGGTCTTGTATGACCATGCATATCCTTTCGCTCATAATCATATAAGCGGTAGGTGATGTTGGTGGACTGTTGAATCTCATAGATCAAGGACCCTGCGGTAAGGGCATGCATCATGCCGCTTCGGATATACACAAGGTCATTTTCAGAAACGGGTATGTGATCGATGACACCATGAAAATCCCTCTTTTGCAGCGCAGCTTCAACAGCTGCTCGATGACCCGCTTTGTTCTCGGCATACACCCAACCTTCACTTGGCTTCTCTATGAAAAACCAGGCCTCGCTTTTTCCATAGGGCAATTGCAGCTGCTCCTTTGCATAGGTATCGGTTGGATGAATCTGAAAGCTGACATCCTGTGCACAGGAATCAAAAGCGATGATCAAAGGAAATTCCTCACCATCTTCAAGACCAAAGACAGCAGGATTCTTCTTGACTGCCCTGCGAAGGGTTGTTTCCTCCTTTTCATTATAAATTTCACAGTCGATTCCATCGATTCCACTCAGTGTATACACACAGCCAATCGTCTGAGCAGCACGATCTCCCTGATAGGCATGCAGACGTGTATCTCCCCAGAGGGTTTCCATTGTAATGGGACGTACAATATACATAACAAGAACCTCCTAACTTTTCCATATCTACAGAGATTGTAGCATATCTTACTATCAGAATATAGTGGTACCAACATAAAGAACGTAATTCTCTTTTATCTGTCACAGCTGCCGTGATATAATATAGCTACAGGAGCTGATACCTATGAAGCATATACCAATTGGCATTGAAAGTTTTAAAGAATTGATTGATGGTGAATATTATTATGTAGATAAGACACTGTTTATAAAGGATGTGTGCAAAGAAAAGGTCGCATTATATACAAGACCCAGACGTTTTGGTAAAACTCTGAATATGAATATGCTTTATTATTTTTTCTCATTAAAGCAGAAGGAGAATGCTTATCTTTTTGATGGTCTGCATATCACAAAGGATGCAGAGATTCTACGATATCAGAATCAGTATCCGGTCATCTTCATAACTCTGAAAGATATGAAACAAGTCTCTTTCGAAAATCAAAAAGCAATGTTCGCAATCCTGATTCAGGAGATTGTCAGAAATAATAAGGAATTACTCGATAGTGAGGAAGTAAGCACCTTCGATAAAGAGCAGCTTGTCGCTTACTCACGCCGCACACAGAGTGATGTGGACTTACAGAATGCATTAAAATTTCTTTGTGTATGCCTGAAGCAGCATTACCATAAGAATGTGATTCTTTTAATAGATGAATATGATGTTCCATTACAAAGTGCATATTTAAACGGATATTATGATGAAATGGCAGACTTTTTAAGCGGTATATTCAGTGCTGCTTTAAAAACAAATGATGCTCTGGAGAAGGGAATCCTTACCGGATGCTTGAGAATTGCGAAAGAGAGTATTTTCACAGGAGTAAATAATTTCAATGGGTATTCCATTACGGAAGAACCATCCAGTACCTGCTTTGGGTTCACACCGGAAGAAACACTAAAGCTTTTAGAGTACTATCATTTAAAATCATATGAACAAACCGTAAAAGAGTGGTAGGCGCTGCCCGCCCATGGCGTGACGGTTATCTGTTTGGAAACAAAGAGACATACAATCCATGGAGCGTACTGAAATATGTGCTGAAAATCCTGCAGGGAAATGATGTACCGGAATCTTTCTGGGCGAATACGAGTGGGAATGATATTATATATCAATACATTCAGAAAGCCGATTCACAAATGAGAACGGATTTTGATACGCTGACATCTGGTGGAAGGATTACACAAACGGTAAGATATGAACTAACCTATCGTGAGATGGATCAGATAAACAACATTTACAGTTTTCTGCTGTTCACAGGCTATCTGAAAGCGATAGCGTGTGTCGATAAAGATAAAGCAGTATATCAGCTTATGATACCGAATAAGGAAATCAACCGAATCTATACCTTGATATTTGAAGAATGGTTTCAGGAGCAGGTTAAAGCAAAGAGCAGAACATTGGTTGATGCATTCATGAAAGAAGATGTGGAAACCGCAAATGAAGTTTTGAATACCATATTGTTTAAATCCATAAGCTATTTCGATTATGATGAAAAATTTTATCATGGAATGTTGGTCGGTATGCTCAGTGATTATCAAATCGTATCCAATCAGGAAACCGGTAATGGCCGTAGTGATATCATGGTACTACCGGCTTATAAGAAAAAAAGAGGACTTGTGCTTGAAGTTAAGGTTGCAACAAAAGAAAAGGATATAGAAATAACCGCACAAAAAGCATGTCATCAGATCAGGGAAATGAACTATATCGATGGTTTACAGGAAAGAGGATATACGGATATTATAGGATATGGGATTGCTTTTTATAAGAAAACCTGCGTAATTATGCTGGCGAAGTAAAATGCTTAGATTTATAAGAATTGAAATCAGCATATCGCATTGAAGTAAGCATTTCATCTACAGGATCCCCCTTCCTTCTAGGTAACAACAGGGGTGTGATATATCAATAAGAAAAGGCAGGACTTTTCTGGATAGGAGATACTTATGAAACGATGGACAGTAGAAGAGCTGGCAGGGATGATTGATCATACCTATGTCAAAGCAGATGCAACACGCAAACAGATGGAAAAGCTGTGTAAGGAAGCCAGAGAATATCATTTCGCGATGGCAGCCATCAATTCCTCACAAACCGCATTATGTGCGGAATACTTACGGGACAGTGATGTTCATGTGGGAACTGCAATCGGCTTTCCGCTGGGACAGACAACAATCGCTGCCAAGGTGTTTGAAGCGGAGGATGCCATACAAAACGGAGCGGATGAAATTGATTACATGATCAATTTAACTGAAGTTAAGGCCGGAAACTGGGAGTATGTAAAAGAGGAAATGCAGCAAATCGTCACGGTATGCAGAAACAATGGAAAGCTGTGCAAGGTCATTTTGGAAACCTGTTATCTGACAAAGGATGAAATCAAACAGATGTGTAAAATTGCGGTGGCTGTCAAACCGGATTTTGTGAAAACCTCAACCGGCTTTGGAAGCGCAGGAGCTACTGCAGAGGATGTGGCACTGATGCGCAGGTGTGTCGGTACCGCAGTCAAGGTAAAAGCCTCCGGAGGAATACGGGATGCACGTACATTCAAAAAAATGGTTTCTAGTGGAGCGTTGCGTATTGGGACAAGTGCAGGGGTATCCATTGTCAGGGAGCTGCAGACGGAGGCCTTCAAGCACAGCGGTTATATCGCAATACCGGAAGAATATTAGTATCCCTGTGGTTCCATGATATGAGCACAGCTGTCTTCTGTGATAAAACAGCAAGCCGTGATGAAAAAAGGATGAAAATATTTTCACAAAATAATGTAACGGAATTACAGAAATACATTGACAATTTACAAAAAATGCTATATCCTTTTGTTAGTGACTACAAAACCAAAGGCAAGGATCGGGACCAGCATAGGAACCTTCTGCTGTAGAGAGCCGCTGGCTGGTGAAAAGCGGCGCAGAAATCTTATCCACTCACCCGTAAGCTGTAACCTGAACACATCACACGATGTCAGTAAACGTTACCGTCTGCTCACACGTTATCGTGAGAACATATTCGAAGTCTGGATATGTGAGGGGAATGATGCTTTTCATCATTCAACAAGAGTGGTACCGCGGAATTGGTGATAAACTTCCGTCTCTTAGTATAGAGATGGAAGTTTTTTGTTACAAAAAGGAGGACAGGATGATGGAAGGATATCAGAAGTACAAACGACAGTATTTTTTACCACCGGAGCCATGCATGGACTGGGCAGGGAAAGAATATATAGAAAAAGCACCCCAATGGTGCAGCGTGGATTTGCGGGATGGCAATCAGGCATTGATCATACCGATGAGTCTGGATGAAAAAATCGAGTTTTTCCAGCTGCTTGTAGAGGTTGGCTTTAAGGAAATTGAAATCGGCTTTCCGGCAGCCAGTCAGACGGAATTTGAATTTCTGCGCAAGCTGATCGATGAGGATTTGATTCCGGAGGATGTAACGGTTCAGGTACTGACACAGGCAAGAGAGCATATCATCCGCAGAACCTTTGAAGCTGTTAAGGGCGCAAAAAATGCAGTGATTCATTTATACAATTCCACATCTCTGGCACAGCGCGAGCAGGTGTTCAAAAAATCAAAGGAAGAAATTCTGAATATCGCTGTGGAGGGTGCCAAGCTGTTAAAGAAGCTGACAGAGGAGGACGGCGGCAATTACCGCTTTGAGTATTCACCGGAAAGCTTTACCGGAACAGAGGTGGAGTATGCCCTGGAGGTCTGCAATGCCGTATTGGATATATGGCAGCCAACTGCGGACAACAAGGTCATCATCAATTTGCCGGTGACTGTGGAAATGAGTATGCCGCATATTTACGCACAGCAGATTGAATACATGTGCAAGCATATGAACTATCGTGAGAATGTTATCGTATCCCTGCATCCGCACAATGACCGCGGGTGTGGCGTTGCTGATACGGAAATGGGTATTCTGGCAGGGGCGGACCGCATCGAGGGAACGCTGTTTGGCAACGGGGAGCGTACCGGAAATGTGGATATTATTACACTTGCAATGAACATGTATGCGATGGGAATCGATCCTGAGTTGAACTTCACGGATATGCCGCACATTGTCGAGGTTTATGAGCGCTGTACCCGTATGCAGGTACACATGCGTCAGCCCTATGCCGGTCAGCTGGTATTCGCAGCCTTCTCCGGCTCTCATCAGGATGCCATTGCCAAAGGCATGCATTACCGTGATGCCCAGGATCCTGATCACTGGACGGTACCGTATCTGCCAATCGATCCAAGAGATGTCGGACGTGTCTATGAAACAGATGTTATCCGCATCAACTCGCAATCCGGTAAGGGCGGCATCGGCTACATGCTCGAGGAATACTACGGCTATGATCTGCCATCCGATATGCGCGAGCAGGTTGGCTATTATATGAAGGATGTATCCGACCATGAGCACAAGGAGCTGCTGCCAAATGAGATCAACGATCTGTTCCAGAAGGAATACATGAACGTGAACGCACCCTATGCACTCAACGATTATCACTTTGTCCGTCAGGGTGATATCGTGACCGTGACGATGAACATCACCTATGAGGGAAAGACGCAGTTTATCACCGCTACGGGAAACGGCCGTCTGGATGCCGTCAGCAATGCCCTGCGTGACAATATGAATCTGACCTTTGACATACTGGATTACAAGGAACATGCGTTAAGCAAGGGGTCCTCGTCCAGAGCGGTATCCTATGTGAAAATCATCGACTGCCGCAAAAAGAATCAGTGGGGTGTGGGACTGCATGATGATATCATCGCATCCAGTGTACAGGCATTATTCTCAGCCATCAACCGGGCAGTCGCACAGCGCCGCGAGGCAGAAAAAGAAGCAGAGGCTTAAACAATAACAGCAGGAGGAAAACCATTATGGGAATGACAATGACACAGAAAATTCTGGCAGCACATGCCGGTCTGGATCACGTGGAGGCAGGACAGCTGATCGAAGTGAATCTGGATATGGTACTGGGAAATGATATTACATCACCGGTTGCTATCAAGGAATTTGAAAAATACGGCTTTTCACAGGTGTTTGATCCGGGAAAAATCAGCATGGTTATGGATCATTTTGCGCCAAACAAGGATATCAAGGCAGCACAGCAGTGCAAGGCATGCCGTACCTTTGCCTATGCGAAGAACATCGAGCACTTTTACGATGTCGGGGAAATGGGAATCGAGCATGCCCTGCTTCCGGAGAAGGGTATCGTAGGACCTGGGGAATGCATCATCGGTGCGGACTCCCATACGTGCACGTACGGAGCGCTGAACGCTTTCTCCACCGGTGTGGGCAGTACGGATATGGCCGCAGGCATGGCTACCGGCAAATGCTGGTTTAAAATTCCGGAAGCTATCAAATTTGATCTGCGTGGAAAGCTCGCACCGCATGTCAGTGGAAAGGATGTCATTTTACACATCATCGGCATGATCGGTGTGGATGGCGCCTTGTATAAATCGATGGAATTCAGCGGTATCGGTTTACAGAGTCTGAGCATGGATGATCGCTTATGCATGGCAAACATGGCAATCGAAGCCGGTGCCAAAAACGGAATTTTCGCCTTCGATGAGATTACGGAGGCTTATGTCAAGGATCGTGTAAGCCGTCCATATGTTACCTATGAAGCAGATGCGGACGCAGACTATTGCAATGTGTATCATCTGGATTTGAGCCAGATCACCCATACGGTAGCCTTCCCGCACCTGCCGGAAAACACCAGAACGATGGATGAAATCAAAGAGCCTGTGAGGATTGATCAGGTTGTCATCGGCTCCTGTACCAACGGACGGCTGTCCGATATGGCAGAGGCTGCACAGATTCTGAAGGGACAGCATGTGGCCAAGGGCGTGCGTGCCATCATCATTCCGGCAACACAGGAAATTTACAAGCAGTGCATACAACTGGGCTATACGGAAATCTTCATCGATGCAGGCTGCGTGGTATCCACACCAACGTGTGGTCCATGCCTGGGCGGCTATATGGGAATACTGGCGGAAAATGAACGCTGTGTAGCGACAACGAACCGGAACTTTGTCGGTCGGATGGGGCATGTAGATTCTGAGGTATATCTGGCAAGCCCGGCTGTTGCGGCAGCCAGTGCCATTATGGGCAGAATCGCAGCACCAAAGGAGGTAGCGTAAGCATGAATGCAAATGGAACAGCACATAAATACGGGGATAATGTCGATACCGATGTCATCATTCCCGCAAGATATCTGAATACCAGTGATCCTAAGGAGCTGGCAGAAAAATGCATGTGTGATATCGATGCGGACTTTGTAAAGAAAATCAAAGTGAACGATATCATGGTGGCAGGCTTTAATTTCGGTTGCGGAAGCAGCCGTGAACATGCGCCGATCGCCATTAAGGCAAGCGGTATTTCCTGTGTGATCGCAAAAAGCTTTGCGCGTATCTTTTACCGCAATGCGATCAACATCGGTCTGCCAATCCTGGAATGTGTGGAGGCAAGTGAGCGTATTGATGATAAGGATGAGGTGGAAATCAACTTCAATACCGGAGAAATCATAAATAAAACAAAAAACGAAACCTATCAGGCACAGCCGTTTCCTGCGTTTATTCAAAACATCATGCAGCACAACGGATTGTTAAATGCCATTAAAGAGCAGGGGGGGAAGTAAATGGAGAAGCATATTGCGGTAATACCGGGAGATGGAATCGGACCGGAAATCGTCAAAGAGGCGGTGAAGGTTCTGGATGTCATCGCAAAGAAATACGGACACAGCTTTGTCTACACGGAAGTGGATGCCGGAGGCTGCGCCATTGATAAATACGGAACCTCACTGCCAAAGGAAAGCCTGGATGCGGCGCTTGCCAGCGACAGCGTGCTGCTGGGGGCAGTCGGCGGACCGAAGTGGGATCATGTCGATCCTTCTATCCGTCCGGAAAAAGCATTGTTAAGCATTCGCAAGGAGCTTGGTCTGTATGCCAATCTGCGTCCTGCGAAAATCTTTAAGGAGCTATCCGATGCCTCTCCGCTGCGTAAGGATATCGTCGCAAACGGAATTGATTTTATGGTCGTTCGGGAATTGATCGGCGGTGTGTATTTCGGAGAAAAAAGCACGGTGGAAATAAACGGAGAACTGTATGCCAGTGACAATATGTGCTATTATGCGCATGAAATCGAAAGAATTGCCCATACGGCATTTCAGACGGCGCGTAAAAGGGGAAGCCGTGTTATTTCCGTCGATAAGGCGAATGTACTTGACACCTCCCGTTTATGGCGTAAAATCGTAAGTGAAGTCGCAAAAGAGTATCCGGATGTAACCCTTACACATATGCTGGTGGATAATGCCGCTATGCAGATTGTGAAGGATCCATCCCAGTTTGATGTCGTTGTGACAGAGAATATGTTCGGGGATATCCTGAGTGATGAGGCCAGCATGATCACCGGCTCCATCGGTCTGATCCCCAGTGCATCCCTGGGGGAAACAAAGCGCGGTATGTATGAGCCGATTCACGGCTCTGCACCGGATATCGCAGGGCAGAATATCGCCAATCCAATCGGCACGATACTGGCCGCAGGCATGATGCTGAAATATGCCTTTGACATGGATCAGGAAGCTGCGGAAATCGAAGAGGCTGTGGAAGCGGCACTTCGTCTGGGATATCGCACAAAGGATATCATGGAGGATGGAAAAACATACCGGACATGTTCCCAGATGGGAGATACGATTGCGAAACTGATAACAAACGCATAGGAAGTGCAAAGGAGAGCAGACAAGATGTTAATTAAGAATGGAAGGATTCATACAATGGCCGCTGCCGGAACCATACAGGCGGATATTCGCGTGCAAAATGGAAAAATTGCCGCAGTCGGTGAAAATCTGAAAGAGGAAACCGGAGAACTGATCATCGACGCATCCGGAAAACAGGTGTTCCCTGGAATGATTGAAGCCCACTGTCATCTGGGAATGGAGGAAAGCGCCATTCGCGGCGAAGGTGATGATGTTAATGAAATGAGTGATCCGATTACGCCGCAGGTGCGTGCCATCGACGGCTGTAACCCACTGGATGAAACGATTATCAATGCCCGCAATGCCGGAATCACCACGGTGGCCGCAGGTCCTGGAAGCGCCAATGTCATCGGTGGTACCTTCATGGCCTATAAAACACACGGCGTCAGCATTGATGAAATGGTCATACAGAATCCGGTGGCGATGAAGTGTGCCTTTGGGGAGAATCCAAAGCGTGTCTATCAGGACAGCCGCATCAAAACCAGAATGAACATTGCAGCGCTGCTGCGGGAAACGCTGGCAAAGACCAAGGAATACATCGCAAAAAAGGAAGCCGCTAACAACGATCCACTGAAAATGCCGGCCTATGATATGAAGCTGGAGGCGATGATTCCGGTTATCAAAAAGGAGCTGCCGTTAAAATGTCACGCACATCGTGCGGACGATATCCTGACGGTGATTCGTATCGCTAAGGAATTCGATGTCAATGTGACACTGGATCATTGCACGGATGGGGAGGTTATCAAGGCACAGGTGAAGGCAAGCGGATATCCGGCTATCGTCGGACCATCCCTGACCCATAAATCAAAATTCGAGCTGGCAAACAAATTCTTTACAACGCCGGGTGTTCTGTGCAGGGAAGGAATCCTGATCGCCATTACGACGGATTCACCGGTCGTACCGCAGGAATATCTGCCGTTATGTGCAGCACTTGCCATGAAGGACGGTCTGCCGGAAGAGGAGGCATTAAAAGCCATCACTATCAATCCTGCAAAAATCCTTGGACTGGAGAAACGCATCGGCAGCATTGAAGAGGGCAAGGACGGGGATATCATCATCTGTGACAGCTCTTTGCTGGATACACAAAACGTTATCCGCTATACCATTATCAACGGGGAAATCGCTTATCAGAAGGCATAGGCTGTTCATTCATAAAAGTAATCTCGATATAGGAAAGAGCGCTTCGGTTGTTAAGGCCAAAAGCGCTCCTTTTGTATATGAAAGCTCAGACAGATCGGAAATTCGGTTAAAGCAATTACTAGGAAACGATGATGCAGTCATTAAAAAAGCAGAATCATAAGCAGTTCCTCTGTGAGCATGGTGCGTTTTTATGTATCACCTGCTATGGTATATGTACTGCATGATTTCTTCTTCAGCAATGAAATTGAATAATCAGTTGTTTCAAAAACAGGAGAAGCGCTTGGGGAGTCAGCGAACAGTAAGAAGCCGCTGTTAAGTGCAGTTGCCTGCAGTAGTTTCATTATATAGTTTATGGAAATGCAGTTGATAATCAAAACGGCTGTTCTTCATATGAAATCATTAAATAATATCGTCATATAGGATTTCCCTGCTTCCTTTTGCTTTGGCTGTAGCTGTGTAAAATAGAAAAAGCTGTAAAAAAGTCGTATCCAAGCCAGAAATTGCTATTTTTTTCGTATTTTGTATTGGAAATATTGTAAATGAGGTGCAATTCTTTTATAATATCAATGGATGTATATAAAAAAGCATACTTTATGAAATAGGCGTATTTTTCGCGAAAAGGGTCAATTTTTCAAGAAAATAGAGGGAAAATCATAAAAAAACACACTGTCTATTTACGTATAATTTTATAGATATACACAAGAAATGGGGCGAAGCCATGAAGGATGCACTGCTGGATTATATATTTGATAACTGTGATGCTGCTTATATTTCTGATCTTCGACAGAAGATGATTTTTCAGGAATATGCGGATATGATTCTGGAAATAGAGGATACGAAATTCTCCGTTGAGGAATGGAATTATGTATACCGGTATCTCACAGGAGCAAATGCTGTATTTTCTGCTGTAGCTGAGGTGAAGGAAGCATTACGATCCTGGATGCAGGCATGATGGAAACTACGCGACAGGCATGCTGCTACGCGTTCATTCAAATCGAATAGATACACACGTTAGACTTCCCGAAACAATAAGGTGAAGTCTTCTTTTGTATACCTCATGCAGCCCTTGCAAGGCCTGTTTTTGTATGTCTATTGCTTATTCCTTTGCCTGAATCTTCGCACAGACCCGGCGGCAGGTTGCGATAAAATCCAACAAGCCGGCATGCAGATGCTTGTTTGCATGATAGATGATATAATAATCCCTCTGAAAGGAAACATCCGATAAATACAAACGGGTGACAATGCCTGCCTCCAGCTCTGCCTTTACCATCTGATAGGGCAGGATGGAGATACCGAAGCCGAACTGCACCCCCTTAACAAGTGCACGGGTGCTGGCACTCTCCCATATGGGATGCAGTTGAATATCGTGCACCTTCATGATGGAATCCAGAATTTCTCTTGTACCGCTGCCCTTCTCCCGCAGCAAAAACGGTTCCTGTGCAATATCCTGCAGACACAGCTTCTGTTTTTCTGCCAGCGGATGCTCTCTGGCACAGATGACGGCAAGCTCATCCTTGAAAAACGATAGTTTCTGAATATGCTCATGTGTCGGAATTCCCTCAATCAGCGCCAAATCCAGCTGATTGGAAACGATGGACTCCTCAAGAATCATGGAATTTTCAATGAGAATCTGTATCTGCCGCTTCGGATACTCCAGCTTATAGCTGTGCAGGCATTCACAAAGCAGACTGTTGGCAATGGTAATACTCGAGCCGATGGACATGCTTTCCATATCACTCCAGTGTTCCATGCTGTTTTCCATTTCATCAAACAGGGAGGTGATGTGACTGGCGTATTTGAGAAAGCGCTCTCCATCACCTGTCAGATATAATTTGCGCGAGATTCTGTCAAACAGCTGCAGCTGATAATACTCCTCCAGCTCCCGTATGGCAAGGGATACCGAGGGCTGTGCCATATGCAGCTTTTCTGCGGCTCTGGTGATACTTCCCCATGTGCATACCGCAACAAAAATGCGGAGATGTCGTAGTGTCATGAAATTCTCCTTTCATAATAAAATGTTATTAAATATATATAATAATACTATTTTCATTATGAAATGACAAGGACTATAATAGTAGGGAAGGTGATGAAATTGGAGAAAAATGCAAAAATGTACGGAACTTTATTTTCTTCCGTGTTTATGTTAAGTGCCTGTACCTTTGGTGGAGGCTATGTGATCGTACCGCTGATGAGAAAGAAATTTGTTGAGGATCTACATTGGATTGAAGAGGGAGAGATGATGGATCTGGTGGCTATCGCCCAATCCTCACCCGGAGCAATCGCTGTCAATGCCTCGATCAGTATCGGCTATCGCTGTGCCGGTATCCCGGGGGCAATCGTTGCAGTCATAGGAACAGTACTTCCTCCGCTTGTGATCCTGACGGTGATATCCTATTGCTATGAGGCGTTTATCCAGATACGCTGGATACAGGTCATGCTGTTTGGAATGCAGGCAGGTGTGGTTGCGACCATCTGTGATGTGGTATGGACAATGGGCCGGGAGGTCTGGAGCCAGCCGCAGAAGGTGTATGTGCTCATCATGCTGGCAGCCTTTGTATGCAATGTTTTGTTTGATGTCAATCTGCTTATCATCATAATCGTATGCGGTGCACTGGGCTATCTGATTGAGCGAGCGATAAAGAAGGAGGGTGGTCTGCAATGACACTGTTACAGCTGTTGTTCAGCTTTCTGCAAATCGGGCTTTTGAGCATTGGCGGCGGCTATGCGGCGCTTCCGATTATTCAGGATCAGGTCGTCGCCATGCATGGCTGGCTGAGCATGCGTGAATTTGCGGATATCCTGACCATATCTCAGATGACACCGGGACCTATTGCAATCAATGCCGCCAGCTTCGTGGGGACAAAGATTGCGGGGCTGCCGGGAGCACTGGTGGCATCTCTTGGTGTGGTGCTGCCCAGCTTTATCATTGTCCTGACACTGTCCTTTCTGTATTATAAATACCGGCAGCTGGATGCGATTCAGGCAGTGCTGAAGGGGCTTCGTCCGGCGGTGGTTGCTTTGATTGCATCTGCAGGGGTGTCTCTGGGAATCGATGCCTTCTGGGGAGGAAAAGCGATATCGCTTGCAGATGTTAATCTGGAAAGTGTGCTGCTGTTTGCACTGGGCTTCTTTCTGTTGAGAAAATATAAAAAAAGTCCGATTACCGTCATGCTGCTGTGCGGTGTACTGGCAGTTGGTTATGGTTTGCTGAGCGGAAGTCTTACATTTTAGTGATTGTTACACGCATGATGTAACAATCAGCAGTACGATAGCATTGTCAGAAAGGATGATGCTATATGAGTTGCGGATTACAGATTCACAAGCAGGCCGTCATGATAGAATACTATCTCAATCAGGCAGTGAACAAGGTACGGGGGCAGAGGAACAGTTCTCTGGCTGATATCACGATGGTATACGATCAGCCGATTCGCCTTACTGCGGAAATCCTCAGTGAATTACAGGATAAGGTGCGCAATGAGACCGAGCTGAAGACCATTCAGGATATCAAAACCAAATACTGTACGTATCAGGGGTATATCCTGTCACAGCTGGATGAGGAGATTTGTGAAAAGCTGGTGGATGATCTGAAGCGTTTAAGTGAATGAGCACAGGTAGTGAATACCTGTCAGGCTTGAAAAAGGAGGCTTTCCGATGGGGATGCCTCCTTTTTGGATGGGAATGCAGATAAGCTCTGCATACTGAAATATGCGCATAAGCAGAGAGTAAAACCGTGCTTCCATATGGTTTATGCATTGTGCAGATTTTGGCATTTCCTGTTTAATTCCTCAATCAGCTGCTTTTTTGTGTTACGAGAAGGATCCTGCATCGCGTAGTCCAGAAGCATATGCAGTGCGATACCGATCTGTTTGCCGCATAGACCGAAATCCATCATGTCTCTGCCGTTTACCGCGAGTGTCTGTAAGCTGAGAGGCTCTTCCTCCGCGTGCATGTGCAGTAGCAGCTCTTTGCATTGCCGGATGATCCGGACACCGTTTGCGGCCGGCTCCGGGTTTTTTGCGAGCTGGTCTGCGAGCTGTACATCCAGGGCCAGTAAGGCATCCTCCAGCTGATTATCAAATTTTGAAAGATATCTGCGCAAAGTGCTTTTTTTCGGTGTGAGATTGTAATCGTGATATGCAATGCAGCGTAAAACGCGTTGTATGGTCCGATTGTCATAGTGAAGCTTTTTCAGCCAGCAGCGGGCAAGCTCAACAGATTTCTGCGCATGTCCGTAATAATGGGAGATGCCGTCTGCATCCAGAGTTTCACAAGCCGGCTTTCCCGTGTCATGGAAAATGATGGCCAGCTTGCCTTCCAACGCCATCCCTTTCGTATGGTTCAGTGCCACATCGGTATGCGTGAATACATCATATATATGCCAGGGATTGTTCTGTTCTTTGTTCATCAGCTTCGTATAGCCTGCCGCAATTATATCCAGCACCCGCATTTCCTTTAACAGCTGCAGCGTATCCGGATAATCCTGCAGCAGGATACGGTTGAATTCCTCCCGAATGCGTTCTCTGGAGATATAGGACAGCAGATGGGCATGGGTGCGTATGGCCTGCACCGTTTCTTCCTCGATGGTGAAGTGCAGTGTACAGTGAAAGCGCATGGCACGAAGAATACGCAGAGCATCCTCCTGCATTCTTTCGGAAGCCTTTCCGACACAGCGTATGGTTTTTTTGGCGATGTCTGCCTGTCCATGGTAAGGGTCATGAAAGCCCCGCTTCGGATGCCAGGCGATGGCATTCATTGTGAAATCCCGCCGCTTTAAATCCTCATCGATATCCGGGGTGAAGTGAACTGCTTCTGGACTGCGGTGATTGGTATAGGCACTTTCTGTACGATAGGTTGTGATTTCGATGGGCTCATCCTGTACAAGGACGGTTACAGTACCATGCTTCAGTCCGGTTGGTATGACGCGGTAGCCCTTTTCTTGAAACAGCGCCATCACCTCATACGGCGTGGCATCCGTTGTGATATCATAATCATGCAGCTCCCGCCCCATCAGCATATCACGCACACAGCCTCCCACCAGCCATGCTTCCTTATGAATGGTCGAAAAGAGCTGTAATACAGATTGTATTTGGGAATCGTTTATTGTTTTCATAGCATTCTCCTTACTGCTATTATATAATGAATGCAGTGATGAAAAAAGGAGATTACATGAAAAAAGTTGTTGAAATCGTTCATGATATCATGAAGAGCCAATTAACAGAAAACAGCATCTGTGCGGATTTTACCATGGGGCAGGGGTACGATACGCTGTTTCTAGCCCAGCAGAAAAACTGTTCTCATATTTATGCATTCGATATTCAGCCGCAGGCGTATGTGCAGACCAGAGAAAAGCTGGAGAGTGCACAGCTGGAAGGGAAGGCCACTCTGATTCTGGATTCACATGAATGCTGTGATATCTATATCCGGGAGCCGCTGGATCTCGGCATTTTTAATTTCGGATATCTGCCGCATGGGGATCCTGAAATCATGACCAGGCGAAAAACGTCTCTTTGCGCGGCCACAAAAGCATTGCATCTGTTGAAAAAGCATGGTATTCTGATTCTGGTATTGTATTGGGGACAGGCCTGCAACAGAGAAGAAAGTGAAGCACTGCTGGCATGGAGTGCTGCGTTGCAAAGCCGCTGCTTCAGCGTGTGCAGAATTACGATGCATAATAAGCAGAATTGTCCCGATATACTGGTGATTAGCAAGGAAAAGGAGAAGGTAGATTATGATCAAAGCCGTAATATTTGATATGGATGGGGTGCTGGTGGATAGTGAACCAAAAAACCTGGAGCAGCTGAGAGGATTTTATAAAAGCTATGGGACAGAGGTGGATGATGCTTTTATGCATTCTCTGGTTGGCAGCTCCTATACGTATACATATACTGAAAGCATGCGGGTCATGCATATGGACTGGCCGATGGAAAAATTTAAGGAAAAGCTGGATGATTACTGTAAGCTTCATGCATTTGGGTATGATGAGGTATTGAATCCGGGAGTAAAGGAAACGCTGATCTGGCTGCGGGAGCACGGCTATAAAACGGCAGTTGCATCCAGCTCGGCCATGCATCAGATTCAGACGATGGAGAATGTCTGTGATCTGGTTGGCTGCTTTGATGAGCTGCTGAGTGGTGAGATGTTTCATGAAAGTAAGCCTAATCCCGAAATTTATCTGACAGCCGCAAAAAAGCTGAAGGTGAAGCCGGAGGAATGCATTGCTGTAGAGGACAGCAGCTATGGGATAGCGGCAGGTAATGCTGCCGGTATGCGCGTGCTTGCCTATGCAGATGATCGTTATGGCGTGGATCAGAGCAAGGCTTATGCCAGAATCCATCACATGCAGGAAATCAAGAAATATCTTAACGATTAAGAAAACAGGTGGTTTGTTTGATAGGCCTGTTTTAAAAGAAAGTGCGCAACGCTATCATATATATCTTGTGTTTATGTTAAAAGCAGGTACTTTTCCTGCTTTTTTTCAATACCTGTATCTTATATCAAGCGACTGGCATATTTAGAAGTGACTTAAAGGCACAGGGTGAGCATATAAAAATATAATATACAAGAGAATATCTGTTGGAAAGAGTCGCAGCTACGAAAGGAGTATACAAAACGAATAGTTATGATTTCTGCAAATCAGAATTCACTGACCTTCATTTTCTTTCGATTGCAATTTTATATTTGCAGTTTACCGCAGATACATAGCAGAAGAAAGAATACGAAAGTTCAGCTATTCCTACTTATTCACTATACTTTTTCTTTTTTTAGCACTCAAGTGTTGACAGTGCTAAAAATTGTGCTATAATAGCATTAGCAATCAAAGAGTGAGAGTGCTAAAAAGGAGCGTGATCGTATGAACTTTGATAAAATGAGTGAAAAGCTGCAGGAGATTATCATGCAGGCAGTGGAAATCTGCAAATCGTATCAGCATACAACCGTTGACACCATCCAGATGCTGAAGGCCATCTTTGAACATGATGTGCTGGATGGCTTATTCAAGCGCCTGAATATAGATAAGACAAGAGCCCTGACGCTGATCGATCAGGAAATGAACAGAGTGGCAACCAGCAGCAATGTCAATCCACAGCTGTCAAACGAGGTTGCTCAGTCCTTTTCCAGGGCGGAGCAGTGGAGTGCCGGTATTCAGGAAACCTATCTGAGTGTTGCCAGTGTTTGGATTGCGTTGATGTTTAATAAGTCCTATATATCCAAGCAGCTGGTTAAGGAATTCCATCTGAATGAAAAGACCTGCAAGGATGAGGAGCTGAAGCGCAGAGGCGGTAAGAAGATGGATTCACCGAATGCGGAGGCCAATCTGGAGGCGTTGAGTAAATACGGACGTGATCTGGTGGAGGAAGTCAAAAACGGTAAAATCGATCCAATTATCGGACGGGATGATGAAATCCGCCGTGTCATTCAGATCTTGTCCCGTAAGACAAAAAACAATCCGGTGCTGATCGGTGAACCGGGTGTTGGTAAAACCGCGGTTGTGGAAGGTATTGCATGGCGTATTATGAAGGGCGATGTCCCGCAGTCCCTGAAGGAAAAGAAGCTGATTGAGCTGGATATGGGTTCTCTGATTGCGGGTGCGAAATACCGTGGTGAATTTGAGGAGCGTCTGAAATCCATTCTGGAGGAAGTGAAGCAGGCAGAAGGAAATATCATTCTGTTTATCGATGAAATTCACAATCTGGTCGGTGCCGGTAAAACAGAGGGCAGTATGGATGCCGGAAATATGCTGAAGCCGATGCTGGCACGAGGTGAGCTGCGCTGTATCGGGGCAACCACCTTCAATGAATACCGGCAGTATATTGAAAAGGATGCGGCTTTGGAGCGGCGGTTCCAGCGAGTTATGGTGCAGGAGCCCAGCGTGGAGGATACCATCTCCATCCTGCGTGGCTTAAAGGACCGCTTTGAATCATATCACGGTGTGAAGATTCTGGATGAGGCAATTCTTGCCGCAGCAACGATGTCCAACCGCTATATAACCGACCGGTTTCTGCCGGATAAGGCAATTGATTTAATCGATGAGGCATGTGCCACACTGCGGGTGGAAATGGAGTCTATGCCGCAGGAGCTTGATGAGCTGCAGAGAAAAATCATGCAGCTGCAGATTGAAGAAACCGCATTAAAGAAAGAGGAAGATAAAAAGGCGAAGGAGCGTCTGGAGGATATTCGTACAGAGCTTGCACAGCTGCAGGCGGAAAAGGACTCCCTGTATACAAAGTGGGAGGATGAAAAGGCAGAGCTGGAGGAAAGCAAGGATGCCAAGGTTCGTCTGGAGAAGGCAAAGCTGGATCTGGAGCAGGCACAGAATGAAGCACGTTATGAGGATGCCGCCAAGCTGCAGTATGCGACGATACCGCATCTGGAGAAGCTGATTCGCGAACAATCCGACAAACAGAAGGAGGATGCCCTTATTCAGGAAACCGTCAACGAGGAGCTGATTGCGAAAATCGTATCCCGCTGGACCGGTGTGGAGGTCAGCCGTCTTGTGGAAAGTGAACGTCAGAAGCTCCTGCATCTGAAGGAAGCCTTACAGAAACGTGTCATAGGACAGGATAACGCACTGGAGCTTGTCAGTGATGCCATTTTGCGAAGTAAGGCTCAGATTCAGGATGAGCATCGCCCGATTGGAAGCTTTCTGTTTCTGGGACCAACCGGTGTCGGTAAGACGGAGGTTGCCAAGGCACTTGCGGAGCAGCTGTTTGACAGTGAATCCCATATCGTCCGTATTGATATGAGTGAATATATGGAGAAGCACAGCGTTTCCCGTTTGATAGGAGCGCCTCCGGGATATGTCGGCTACGATGAGGGCGGACAGCTGAGCGAGGCTGTGCGTCGCAATCCGTATTCCATTATTCTGTTTGATGAGGTTGAAAAGGCACATCCGGATGTATTTAATGTTCTTCTGCAGATACTGGATGATGGACGCATTACCGATTCCAAGGGTGTGACTGTGGATTTCAAGAACACCCTGCTGATCATGACCAGCAATCTGGGAAGTCAGTTCGCCTTTGATGGTGCTGATCGTGATACTAATTATATGAATGAAGTGAAGAATTATTTTAAACCGGAGTTTATTAACCGTATTGATGAAATCGTTGTCTTCAATGCATTGAATGATGATATGCTAGGTAAGATTGCTCATAAATTCATGAGGGAGCTTACACAGCGTCTTGCGCATAAGGATATCACATTACAGGTTAGTGATGCTGTATACAGAGCTATTGCCACACAGGGTGTAGATCCGTTATATGGTGCACGACCGATGAAGCGTTATATCCAGAGAAATATTGAAACTTTGATTGCCCGCAGGATGATTGAAGGAAATGCAGGTAAGGACGATACCATCCGTGTGGATGTCAGAGATGGGGAATATACAGTTGAGATAACCCATTCTGAAAATTGATAAAGCTGCGTACACCCGTTACAGGGTTGCGCAGTTTTTTTTGCGCGCTTGTGACTGGACACAGGTGAATTCCTGTATTTCCAGGGTAGTCAGAACATCGTTTTCCGGTATACGAAGCATTTTTGTAAATTTTTTAAAAAATTTTAGGAGTTTTGTATATTTCATACGTATATAAGAGTATATAGGAAAAAAAGGAGGATACTACCTATGGAAAAAGAATATGCAAAGGATTACCCGATCCCCTTTCACAATGATGTTTTCTTCAAATACATGCTGATTGGGGACGATGCAGGCTCTGCATTGCTGAGAAGCAGAATCATCGAAGAAATTTACGGACTGAAGGTCCATGAAACGAAGGTGCTGAACCCGGAACTGCTGCCGGAAGCTTTTTTTGGCAAACGTGCGGTTTTGGATGTCGTGCTGGAGGATGAAGCCGGCCATTTTTACGATCTGGAAATGCAGGTATCCGGCTATACGCAGAAGGAACAGCTGCGTTTTCAGCAGTATGGCTACCGCCTGGTCGGAAGACAGCTGAAGCAGGGAGACGAATATACAGAGCTGAAGCCGTTTTATCAGATTATCTTTATGAATGATAAGCCCAGGGATGGCGGACGCATGATACGCCACTACAAGGTAAAGGATGAGGATAATCAGGAGGAGCCCAACGGTACACTGAATCGTGCCATTGTGTTTTTACCAATGATTAAACAGCGTGTAAAAGAGGTTGGAGGAGTGGGTAATCTGACAGAGTTTGAAACTTTCTGCTATGTGCTTGCATATAATCCGGATGATGCTATACTAAACATGAAGAGAAGGATGGTGAATGTGGTTATGGAAAAATATAATGAAATGCGCGAGGACGGCTCATTATTCAGCTGGGCGGAATCGGTGGAGTTTGCGGAGCAGGCTGTACAGGCTAATTTGGAGGAACGAACTGCAGAAGCTGAGAAACTAGGTTTGGAAAAAGGTCTCGAAAAAGGAAAAAGAACAATGTTAAAAGCACTGCTTATCCAAAAGTACGGTATTGATGATGATTGGGTGGATACCTTGAGCAAACAGCAGTTGGATGACGTTGTTATTCAAATTCTGGATTGTGCTACATATGATGCCTTAAAAGAGAAAATGGAAAAGAATAAATCAGAATAGAAATAGAAGGATGCAGAATTCCATTGATATTAAAATTCTGCATTCTTTTTTATGATTAAGATCTACGTTGCATTATCTATATATAAATATTGGAGTAAATAATGAAATTCAATAAAAATAGGACATTTTCATATGCTGCGGCACGCTGGTTGCTAACAAATAGGGTGAACGGTACCAACCGTAGAAAAATGAAAAACGGAGAACAATGAGAAGGGCTGTGCATTTTGGAGCCGGCAGTATCGGACGAGGGTTTGTTTATTGAGAACGCCTGCTTGCATTCTGGTATGAGGTAGTCTTCGCAGATGCGAATGAAGATCTGATGAATAGGATCGATGAGGAGCAGGAATATGAACTGCAGCTGGTCGATCATGATTTGCAGTCGCTGTATATTGATCATGTCCGTGTGCTATCAACGCCGGGAGATAAAGAGAAGCTACAGTGGGAACTTGCGCATTATGATTTCATTACCACCTCTGTCTGGATAAACAATCTGCCTAAAATAGCACTATCGCTTTGCATCTTCAAAACAAAACGTTAAGAGGAAGATGCAGTCATCTTTATCAAAGCACTGGAAGCATTTCTTGAAGTATAGCATATTCCCTGGCGAACAGAACTAAATCAGAAGTGTCCAGCAGTTTATAATTAGACCTATGTATGTTAGCTGCCGCAAGCCTACTTAAAAGTTGTTTTTTCCTTTGAAGTATGATATCTTGTTCATGGTGATACCTCATGTTGATATTAATTGCTCCGGCAAAACGTATGCGTCCGACAATTGATTTTATGGATCACAAACGCATGCCCTGCTTCCTGTCGGAAAGTGAACGGCTTGTTACATATCTGAAAACAAAGAAGCAGGAGGAATTAAAAGCCATGCTGAACTGCAGCGATGCCATTGCCGAATGGACATACAACAGCTATCAGCACATGGATGTGAATGTCTCCTGTGTGCCGGCACTGCTCAGCTTTGACGGTATACAATACAGCTATATGGCACCGGATCTTTTTTCAGATGAATACTTCGTTTATGCAGAACGGCATATTCGCATTTTATCCGGCTTATATGGTATTCTGGAGCCCTTTGACGGCGTCGTACCCTATCGTCTTGAACTGGACAGTCCCTTTCGTACACCCTTTTGCACAAGCCTATATGATTTCTGGGGAAGCAAGCCCTATCAACGGCTGATTGAAGATGATAAGCAGATTCTGGATTTATCCAGCAAGCAGTATGGCAGGCTCATAAAACGGCACTTGGATCCGGATGTACACTTTGTCAGCGTCTACTTTCTGGAAGAAGAAGAGGGCAGGCGCAGAGAAAAGGGTGTTTATGTGAAAATGGCAAGAGGTGAAATGGTGCGCTGGCTGGCTGAACAGAATATTCAGCAGTTTGATGATGTAAAGCGCTTCTGCAGACTGGGCTATCGTTTTGATGCTACGGTCTCAGATGATAAGCAGTATCACTTTGTGCGCAAAGCGGACTGGAAACGAAGCAAATACAAAGCTGTTTAAGAATGACGGTGTTTTAAACGGGAATTGAACAGAAATTGATACATTACGCAAGGCCCTGACACCGGTGTGCTTGGAATCAGCTTTTAAAAAAGGAGATTACAATGAAAATACAAACAGAAATATGCTGTGGCAGCTACGATGATGCACTGCGGGCAGAGCAGGGTGGTGCTCTCCGTATTGAATTAAACAGTGCTTTACATATGGGAGGATTGACACCGAGTGTCAGCTCTTTAAAGCTGGTTAAACAGCATACGCAGCTAAGCGTCATGGCAATGGTTCGCCCTCGTGGAGGAGGCTTCTGTTATGAGAGTGCAGACTTTGTACAGCTATTGGACGAAGCTAAAGAAATGCTGGAAAATGGAGCGGATGGTATTGTATTCGGCTGTCTGCATGCGGATGGAACTATAGACGAGCAGCAGAGTGCCCGGCTGGTTGCAATGGCTCATGCAGCAGGGAAAACAGCGGTATTCCATCGGGCCTTTGATTGTACACCGGATCCGTTCGCTGCGATAGAAACGCTGATTGCACTTGGCGTAGACCGCATCCTGACAAGTGGACAGCAACCCAAAGTCATGCAGGCGCTAACGCTGTTGAGGAAGCTGCAAAACATTTATGGCTCCCGCATTGAGCTGCTGGCAGGAAGTGGGCTGCATGCTGATAACGTACAGCAGTTTCTGGTGGAAACTGGAATTTATCAGGTTCATTCCTCCTGCAAGGATTGGAAAAAGGATGTGACTACGATTGGTGAAACAGTAAGCTTCTCCTATGCACCGCAGCCGCATGCATCCGACTACGAGGTTGTAAGCGCGCAAAGGGTGCGTGCATTTCTTGCGGCAGTGAAGAGTGTGAAATAATAAGCGTTCGCTTTATAAATGAAAAACGATGACCATAGAGTGGATGTCGATTGCATATCCTACTTTGTAGGATGAAGGGAACATCAGCTATGAGAACAGTCAGGTTGACCGTAACAAAGAGTGCATGCCACAGCGGGTATTGTAAACAGGGGACAGCTTTGTTGTGAAGGACTTATATCCTCTCTATGTCATGAATTCTGGAATTCAATATATCCAAGTGTTTATGCATGATGGAATGCTGCATCGCTGGATTATGGAGCACAGGGGCAACGCAGTTTCATGCAAAATGCCCGGATCGCGGCAGAGTATGTATCCATGGAGAGCTCATGGAAGAAAATCGGACAGAATAGAAATGAGTTTTTGTCTGCTTAGGGATAACAGTAAAATGAAACATGAACTTGATCGATGAAAAGACAGGTATTGGATTTACGTTTGCACACCTGGCTTTTTTATATACAGAGCAGTCATTTAGGTGTGTTAAGATTTTTCCTGATATGAAAAGGCTTTCTTATAATACACAGGATCCTTTTTCACCAGACTGAGTATTTTCTTTTTTAGAATATCCTTTGAATGCATCCTCTTTTTGAGTAAGCGTTTGGAAATAATGCAGCTTTTTTTGAATTATGTGCATTATGCATAGTCGCACAACAGGCTGATAAGCGGCTTGCAATCGTGTGTTTTTATGTTATCTTGTTCGCTACTCTTGAAATTTCCTTATAATAAGGGTAAACTTATCACATGAAGTTTTTGTCAAGGCAGGGATTGTGAATGTTTGGATATGTAGTTGTCAATAAACCAGAGCTAAAAATAAAAGATTTTGATACCTATCAGTCCTTTTACTGCGGTTTATGCAAAGCACTCCATAAGGATTTCGGACGCAGAGGACAGCTGACCTTAAATTTTGATCTCACCTTTCTGGCGATTTTGCTTACGGCATTGTATGAGCCGGAGGATCAGCTCGTCAGGGAGCGATGCGTCGTTCATCCGATGCACCGGCATGTAAAGCGGGAGAATGCTTATCTTCGCTATGCTGCGGATATGACGATTATTCTGACCTATCTGAAGTGTGAGGATGACTGGAAGGATGAGCATCGGCTGCAGGCCAGAAGCATGCTATCGCTTTTAAAGCGTCCGATGAAGCGTATGGAAGAAGCCTATCCCCATAAGATACAGGCAATCCGTGAGGCTTTGCAAAAGACAGCGGAGCTGGAGAAGGCGCAAAGCCGTGATCTGGACAGGCTTTCCTCCTTAAGCGGTGTGATGATGGCGGAAATCGTTACCTACCGGCATGATGAATGGTATGATACACTATATCGTCTGGGAGATTATCTGGGAAGGTTCATCTACATCATGGATGCCTATGATGATGTGGAAGACGATCGAAGGAAGGGACAGTTCAATCCGTTTCTTGAAAAAAGCGGGCAAACGGATTTTGATGAACGTGTCAAGGTCATTCTGGAGCTGATGATTTCCAACAGCGCCGATGCATTTGAAGCACTGCCGATTCTGCGGCATGCGGATATACTGCGTAATATCCTGTATGCGGGAGTCTGGACGAAATATGAAATGGTAAGAAAGAAAAGAACAGGTGAAAAAGATGGATGATCCGTTTAAGATATTAGGGGTGTCAAGGGATGCCAGTGAGGATGAAATCAAGCGTGCTTATCGCCAGCTTGCGAAGAAATATCATCCCGATGTAAACAAGGAACCCTACGCTGAAGAGAAGTTCAAGCAGATACAGAATGCTTATCAGCAGGCACTGGATTATAAAAAGAACGGGGGAGCTTTCGGACAGAATTTCAACGGCTACCAGCAGAATACCTATCAGCAGTCATTTTCCAATGATTATCAGGCAGCTGTCAGCTATATAAACATGGGACGTTATCAGGAGGCGATTCAGGTGCTGAACAGCATCCAGAATCGGGATGCATCCTGGTATTATCTGTATGCCATCAGCAATTACAGTATCGGAAATCAGATCGCGGCAATGGAGGCGGCAGAGCGAGCGTGCCAGATGGATCCATCCAACCAGCAGTACCGTCAGCTATATGCACAGATGCAGACCGGAAGAACCCGCTATCAGAGTATGCAGAGTCCCTTTGGCGGGGGTGGATCGAATTTCTGCTGTCAGCTGATCTTGTGCAATATGTGTCTTGGCGGGGGATGCTGTCCGGGAATCTATCTATGCAGATAAAGCCGCATGGTTTGCGGCGTTAGCCTATGTACGCAGAAAGGTAATCAAAACAAATAGAGGAAGAGGTATGCAGAAATTGCGGTGCCCGGCTATTCATAAAGGAGATGCCCTGCGACAGAACAGGCGCTTGCCCGTGTACGAAATAGAAAAGCAAAGGATCGATTTCATCAGGTTCGTAAAGATGAAATTGATCCTTTTTGTCTCAAATGCATTGCGTGCCTACTGTATCGCACGTAAGAACGCAGGCTGTATGTTTTTTACCTCTCCTCAGCCTGACGAAAGGCACCGTTGTGCGTTTCCTTTGCTCTGTACAAAGCCTCATCGGCAGCCTTGATCAGCTCCATATAATTATCATTGGGGCAGGCGATAATAGCACCGGAGGATAAGGTGATTGCGGGCATATTTCGTTTCTGGGCTTCCTTCGCCAGTGACAGATTGATATCCTCCATGATTTTTTCTGCTACACAGTAGTCACGCGTATTGGATACGAAGATGGCGAACTCATCTCCATGGAGTCGTGAAGCATAATCGACCGTACGGATTCGACCGACAATCATCTGTGCCGTCAGACGGATAACCTCATCACCGACGGAATGCCCATATTGATCATTGACAGATTTGAAATGATCGCCGTCAATCATAATCAGGATTCCATTCTCATCCTCCTCCATTCCCTGTATGTGATGCTTAACTGTACTGCGGAAGGATTTCATATTCATCATACCGGTCAGCTCATCGATGGCTGCAGCCTTCTGGGCAGCCTGTAATGCAATTTCCAAACGCTTCTGTGTCTGACCCAGCTCCACATAGGCCCCCTTTAATTCACGGTTTTTCAGCTCTCTGCTGATCTGGCTCAGCACATAAATCAATATGATTTCCAGTATGAGCAGAGGAATCAGCCAGATTTGCAGGGTTGCGGACAGCATGGAATATACGGGTACGAGAATAAGATAATCAAACTCGTTTCCCTGCTGGATCAGTCCGAAGTATTTCTGATTCTGATAATCAACCAGCTGCATACCGTTATCCTTCAGAAGCGAGTTGAAGTCGGTGGAAAAGCTGTTTTGAAAATCATAGAAGGCCTGTGCATAGGAAGCCTCATCCTCCAGCTTCTTTCGATCCTCCTTTGAAATTGAGGAATCGGCCTGCTTCAGCTTGTTGTTTGCCTCTGTCAGCTGTTCTCTGTTTTCCTCAGTGCTCTGCATCAGGTTTCCGCCGAGATAATCCTCCTCGCTGCTGCCAATGATGGTGCCTTTTTTATCAAAAATGATCAGCTGCTCCTTATCATATGCCTGTAAAGAGGCGATAAGCTTCTGTATGTTTCCCATTTTTATATCATAGGCAAACACGGTTTTCTGATCCGGCTGCAGCTGTGAAATGGTGGATAGAATATAATGATTGGCAAAGCTCATATACGGCGGAGTGAACACGATTTCACCCTTCGCATCCACTGCATTGCGGTACCACGGACGTGTTGTGGCATCATATCCGCTTTTTTCATATTGCTCATAGGGCGTATCCCAGCTGTATAAATAGGAGTTCCTATAATACATATACAGGCCGTCAAAGGTATCACCCTCAATAGCCTGCAGCTGCTTATCCAGCTTTTTCAGATACTTCCAGATGACTGCCGGCTTTGGCTCTGCTTCCACCTCCCTTTCAAGCATGGTAGTGAACAGCTGAAAGGAATGCCGGTAATCATCCATAACACTTTGTACTTCCTCCTGTGACTGCAAAGCATGCGCATTCATATCCGCTTGGATTTGCCGGTAGGCATGATTGCCTATGATGATGCAGGCGGCAAGGTTGATAATCAGAAAGCCTGCGACATACCACAGCTGATGCTTTTTAAATAAACTGCGTTTCATATGGAACCTCCTCATTGGTTTCACCATAAAAGTTGAGTTTTAAGAAATATCTGTTATGTTCATTTTATCACAAAAAGGCGTAGTGCACATAAGAAAAGAAAATTCAGTATGCATTCTTTTAAATTGCTGAAAAGAATGCCTGTAATATCAACAAATGAAAGAATATTTCATATCGTATTTTATTAGCTGGCGGCTTTCAGGGCGGCTGGGCAAGGGTGGTGGATGATGCATTTGAAAGAGCTTGTCTGTGGAAAATCATCACCGAGGGGAAAATAGTGGTGGAAATATGTTTGCGTTTGTGAAAAACTGCACGATAAGCATTGACAAAGTAAGGAATTAGAGTATGATATATATGGATATTAACCAAGGGTAACATTTAGAAAGTTGGTAGTTGATTATGACGACATTGGATAACATTAAACCCGGACAGGGTGGCATTATACGGGCAGTTGGCGGACAGGGGGCGCTGCGCAGACGGCTGCTGGATATGGGATTGACGCCGCGCACGAACGTGCATGTAAACAAGGTGGCGCCAATGGGTGATCCCATGGAGCTGAATCTGAGAGGCTATGTTCTGACGCTGCGTCTGGAGGATGCCGCTAAGATTGAGGTAGATACGGAGGGGGCGAAATGAAGGATGTACTAATCGCACTGGCCGGTAATCAGAATTGCGGCAAGACGACACTCTTCAACCGACTGACCGGCAGCAACCAGCATGTGGGGAATTTTCCCGGAGTAACCGTGGAAAAGAAAATGGGGCAGATCAAATCGTTTAAGGAAGCTGCCTTGGTCGACCTGCCGGGAATTTATTCCCTGTCTCCTTATACGAGTGAAGAGGTGGTGACAAGGGATTTCATTTTAAAGGATGATCCGGATTTGATCATCAATATCGTGGATGCTACGAATATTGAACGAAACCTCTATCTGTCTTTGCAGCTGATGGAGCTGCAGAAGCCGATGGTGATTGCGCTGAATATGATGGACGAGGTGACGGCGAGTGGAAACAGCATTGATGTGCATACGCTGAGTGAGCATCTGCGCTGTCCTATCGTGCCTATCTCCGCAAGCAAAAATGAGGGGATCGATGAGCTGATCCGTGTGGTGAAAAAGCAGATTCGGGATGGAAAACAGGCAGTAAATCTGGACTTCTGCAAGGGAGAGGTTCACCGTGCCATTCATTCCATAGCCCATATTATAGAGGATCATGCGAAACAGGCAAAGGTTCCCATGCGTTTTGCCTCTACCAAGCTGGTGGAGGGAGATGAACCAATGCAAAGGGAGCTGAAGCTGCATCAGGATGATATCGATATTATAGAAAAAATCGTAAAAAGCATGGAGGATGCCTTACAGACAGACCGTGAGGCTGCACTGGCAGATATGCGCTATTCCTATATAGAGGAGCTGGTGGCTGACTGTGTTGTGAAACGGCATGCATCCTCAGCACAGGTGCGCAGCGAGAAAATTGACGGGCTGCTGACCCATAAATATCTTGGCATACCGATTTTTATTCTGATCATGCTGTGCATTTTCTATCTGACCTTCGGTCCGATTGGCGGCACTATGCAGACGCTGCTGGAGGATGGGATTGCCGTAGCATGTGATCAAATGGCTAACCTGCTGGCGTCCTTGCAGGTCAGTGACTGGCTGCAGGCGCTGATCATAGACGGTATCTGCAACGGTGTGGGAAGCGTACTGTCCTTTCTTCCTGTGATCGTAACGCTGTTTTTCTTCCTGTCTTTGCTGGAGGACAGCGGGTATATGGCCCGGGTGGCGTTTGTTATGGATAAGCTGCTGCGTAAAATCGGCTTGTCGGGCAGAAGCTTTGTGCCAATGCTGATTGGCTTTGGCTGCAGTGTGCCCGCTATCATGTCCGCCCGTACACTGAGCAGTGAGCGTGACCGGAAAATGACCATCGTTGTCACTCCGTTTATGTCCTGCAGTGCCAAGCTGCCAATTTACGGTATGATAACTGCTGCATTTTTTCCTGAGCATACTGCATTGATCCTGATCAGTGTATATCTGATTGGTATCCTTGTGGCAATCCTGTCTGCACTGTTGCTGAAAAGCACAATGTTTAAGGGAGACAGCGTGCCCTTTGTAATGGAGCTGCCTTCCTATCGTATACCGAGTGCAAAAAGTGTAGTGCTGCATATGTGGGAGAAGGCTAAGGATTTTCTGCGCAAGGCATTCACGATCATCTTTGTGGCCAGCATCGTTATCTGGTTTTTACAGAGCTATGATTTTTCCTTCACTGCAGTTGCGGATTCCGCAGATTCCATGCTTGCCAGCATCGGCACCTGGATTTCTCATATTTTTGCACCGCTGGGATTTGAGGACTGGAGAGCAAGTACCGCGCTTGTAACCGGAATCACGGCAAAGGAAAGTGTTGTTTCCACGCTGAGTGTACTGACCCAGACAAACAGCGATGCCGGTTTGAGTGCTGCTTTGCAGACAATTTTCACTCCGGTTTCCGCCTTTGCATATCTGTGCTTCACGGTATTGTATATGCCATGCATTGCCGCCTTCGCCGCAACAAGAAGAGAACTGGGATCCATCAGGCAGGCGCTGGGAGCTGTCGGCTACCAGACGCTGGTTGCCTATCTTGTCGCATTCCTTGTCTTTCAGATCGGAAGTATGTTCTTCTGATTGGACAAAACCTGTATTCCTGCATATACTAAAGGTGAACAGGATGTGAGAATATGAATATTGCAGATGTTATTGTAATAGCGGTACTGCTTGCCATACTTGCGGTGATCGTTTATGCTACCAGACCGAAAAAAGGGAAGGACTCCGGCTGCGGCTCCTGTCACAGTGACTGCTCCAGCTGCTCTGCCTTTTCCAGCCTGTATGAAGATTATAAGAAGGATCAGGAGCAGGAATAATATATGAGCTGTCTTGTATGCTGTCCTGAATAAATATGGGATATGCGGAAATACAATAAGGTGTGCGGATGCTTTGCCAACAGCTTATGGCTTCGCTGAGGTTGCACCTGCTGTTCCTGTGTTTGGAATTGAATAATAAAAAGCAGGTAATTTTAAAAAGGCCTGGTCTTCGGTTGTTTATGGATAAGGAATTCACATTTCTATTGTCATTTATAGTAATGTGAATTCTTTTTTTGACTTATCGTTAAATAGGGGAAGAAATATCAAAAGGTACTGACATCTGAAATTTTAACTTTCGTATGTAAATTCCTTCATGATAACGGTGTCTTGTGTGGTATAGTATAGCTGTAAGGAAAGCAGGTGTAGAACATGATTTTACCATACAGAGATAAGCAGCCGCTCATAGAAGAAAGCGCCTATGTATCCAGCAATGCGACCGTGATCGGTGATGTGACGCTGGAGAAGGGAAGCTCCATCTGGTTTCACAGCGTGGTGCGCGGCGATAAGGATCATATTCATATCGGCGAGGACAGCAATATACAGGATAATTGCACGCTGCATACGGATCCAAAGCATTTGCTGCAAATAGGGAAACGGGTGACCGTGGGCCATAATGCGGTGCTGCACGGTTGTATGATTGAGGATGAGGTGCTGATCGGCATGGGAGCTATTGTGTTAAACGGTGCACATATCGGCAGACACAGTATCATCGGTGCAGGGGCTCTTGTAAAGGAAGGACAGCAGATTCCGGAAAACAGTCTGGCTGTGGGCAGTCCTGCCCGGATCATACGCAAATGCAGTGAGGAGCAGGTAAAGGAAATTCTGGAGAATGCCGCGCATTATGCACAGCTAGGCAGTGAATACAAAGAAATAGATGTTTAAAATCACGTATAAATGAAACACTCCTTCCCATACTAATGGTGACAAAGGAGTGAGAATATGTTTGAACACAAGAAAAAGTTATTACATCCTGTAAAGGTAGAGCGTCCCAATCCGCAATACGCTGTCCTGATGCAGGAACAGCTGGGAGGCTGCAACGGTGAGGTCAAGGCAGCGATGCAGTATCTGTCACAAAGCTTTCGCGCAAAGGACCCGGTCTTCAAGGATTTGTTTCTGGATATCGGTACCGAAGAGCTGAGCCACATGGAAATGGTGGCAGAAACCATCAATCTGTTAAATGGTGGTGATGTGGACTATAAGAAGGTGGATGCCGGTGAGATTGAAACAATGGTTACCTTCGGTCTGAATCCTGCCCTGGTAAATTCCAGCGGAAATCCATGGACTGCTGACTATGTGACCGTGACAGGTGATCTGGCAGCCGATCTGCTTGCGGATATCGCAAGTGAACAGCGTGCCAAGGTGGTATATGAGTATTTGTATCGTCAGATTGATGATAAATATGTCAAGGAAACCATCATGTTCCTGCTGGAGCGTGAGGAAGCTCACAATGCACTGTTCTGTGAAGCACTAAGTAAAATTACAGATGACGGCAGCAATAAGAGCTTCGGTATGAGTGAAGACAGTCGCTTGTATTTTGACTTATCCAAGCCGGGACGTTACTTTGATGATCCGGATCCAAAGGCACCGAAAATGGCAAATGCCAAGGATTCCAAAAGCACCAAAAGCAAATCAAAAAAGAAATAAGACATGCAACAGCCAAAGGGGAACCTGCGGCTTTTTCTTTTGGAGATACTGTTCGAATTTCGAATAAGAAAAGGAATGCGAATTTACTCAGCATTCCTTTTTCTTTCTATTTAAGTTCGTTCTTTTTCAGCTTTTCTTTTAAATCATCATATGTATCACATTTCAGGATAAGGATGACTGCGTCATCTATCTGCTGATCGGATAAGGAATTCACCCAGTTATCGTCAATTTCGTACTTATGGATGATCTGTGTTTGTAACAATGTCCTTTTTCCTTTTTCAAGACCTTTTTCAAGACCTTTTTCAAGCCCCAGCTTTTCAGCTTCTGCAGTTCGCTCCTCCAAATTGGCCTGTACTGCCTGCTCCGCAAACTCCACCGATTCCGCCCAGCTGAACAATGATCCGTCCTCACGCATTTCATTATATTTTTCCATAACCACGTTCACCATCCTTCTCTTCATGTTTAGTATAGCATCATCCGGATTATATGCAAGCACATAGCAGAAAGTTTCAAACTCTGTCAGATTACCCACTCCTCCAACCTCTTTTACACGCTGTTTAATCATTGGTAAAAACACAATGGCACGATTCAGTGTACCGTTGGGCTCCTCCTGATTATCCTCATCCTTTACCTTGTAGTGGCGTATCATGCGTCCGCCATCCCTGGGCTTATCATTCATAAAGATAATCTGATAAAACGGCTTCAGCTCTGTATATTCGTCTCCCTGCTTCAGCTGTCTTCCGACCAGGCGGTAGCCATACTGCTGAAAACGCAGCTGTTCCTTCTGCGTATAGCCGGATACCTGCATTTCCAGATCGTAAAAATGGCCGGCTTCATCCTCCAGCACGACATCCAAAACCGCACGTTTGCCAAAAAAAGCTTCCGGCAGCAGTTCCGGGTTCAGCACCTTCGTTTCATGGACCTTCAGTCCGTAAATTTCTTCGATGATTCTGCTTCTCAGCAATGCAGAGCCTGCATCGTCCCCAATCAGCATGTATTTGAAGAAAACATCATTGTGAAAGGGGATCGGGTAATCCTTTGCATATTCTTTTTCCATAGGTAGTATCCTCCTTTTTTTCCTATATACTCTTATATACGTATGAAATATACAAAACTCCTAAAATTTTTATTTTTTTACAAATTTCCATGTTATCCTCTACATGGGGAATCTGTGCATAGTGGCCTTACAATCCCATCCACCTGTAGTGAAAGCAAATCGCATGGTCCAATCACTGGATGACAGCTTACACAAAGTTTCATTTCTTTCAGAAAATGCCTCCAAACTGTTTCTTTTTTTGTATAAGTATGGGATAATAAAGAGCATAAAAGCGTCATAGTGTCTTTTCCTTTTGAAAAGGAATATACTATAGCAGATAAGGAGGTTTGTCGCATGAAAGCATATGCAGCAGGAAAATTGTTCTGGAATACGTTCAAATGCGAAAGCGTCCTGCTCCGTGAACGATGTTGTAATCGTCAAGTTCATAGAGAATATCAACTGTAAAAGGAGGACATGAAAGATGAAGGAAACAGTAAAGCTGATTGGAAACACCCCTTTGTACCATATAGAGGATACCAATATTTATGTAAAGCTGGAAAAATATAACATCGGTGGCAGCATCAAGGACCGCGCAGTGCTGGGGATGCTGGACGCTGCCATGAATAAGGGAGAAATCAGACAGGATACGGTACTGGTTGAAGCCACCAGTGGTAACACCGGTGTCGCACTTGCTATGCTTGGTGCCGTTTACCATATCCCGGTCATTATCATTATGCCGGAAACAATGAGTATGGAACGCCGTCAGCTGGTAAAGGCCTACGGTGCAACACTTGTGCTGACACCGGGGGAAAAGGGAATGCAGGGAGCCATGGATGAAATGGAAAGGCTGATGAAGGAGAACACAAACTATCGTTCACTTTCCCAGTTCGACAATCCCGATAATCCAAATGCGCATTATGAGACAACCGGAAAAGAGATTCTGGATCAGCTGCAGGATGTGGATATCTTTGTTGCCTGCATCGGAACCGGTGGTACCTTCAGCGGGGTGGCAAAGCGGCTGAAGGAATACAATCCCGCGATTTTATGCATGGCTGGAGAGCCGGAAAAGAGTGCGGTTTTAAGTGGACGACAGGCTGGTCCGCACAAAATACAGGGTATTGGGGCAAATTTTGTTCCTGCTAATTTTGATCGGGAGCTGGCGGATGATATTCTGCTGATATCCGATCGTGAGGCTGTTTTTGAGACAGTGCGCTTCGCTAAGGAAACCGGAATTCTGGTCGGTATCAGCTCCGGTGCCAACATTGCTTTAGCAAAACGTTTATCTTTACGCTATCCCGGAAAAAAGATCGTTACGGTAGCACCGGACGGTGGAGAAAAATACCTCTCCGTACTGGATTTTGACTGATATGTTTCGGGTGTTGAAGGATATCAATCACAACCTCAACCGCTCCCTGCAAAACGATCCGGCAGCGCATTCCAAGCTGGAAATTCTGTTGTTGTATCCGCATATCCGTGCACTGGCCTTTCATCGGGTTTCTCATTTCCTGTACAAGCATCATCTGTTTTTTCTGGCAAGGCTGAATTCCAACATCGCCAGGCATTGGACAGGGATAGAAATTCATCCGGGGGCAACGATTGGCAGAGGTCTGCTGATTGATCATGGAATGGGGGTTGTCATCGGAGAGACTGCCGTCATCGGAGATGACTGTCAGCTGTATCACGGTGTAACGCTGGGGGGGACGGGTAAACAGCATGCCAAACGGCACCCTACGCTGGGAGATCGGGTGATGATTGGAGCAGGGGCAAAATGTCTTGGCAACATCACGATTCATGATGATGCCAAGGTCGGCGCCAACGCGGTTGTGATCAGTGATGTGCCGGCAGGCTCCACCTTCATCGGGCTGGCTGCCAAAGATAAACGGGAAAAGCACTGTATTTTTTATTAAACGTAAGAAGGCTGCGGAAGCTGCAGGACGATTCCGCGTCTTTTTTTACAGCCTGTCCATACCGGTATCCTTCTCTATCATTTTTGCTGTCAATATGGAAGGGTAAGTATTATCATTCACTAATCTTATGGTAGAAATTGTTTAATTAAGGGTAAAAACAGTAACGTATGGCAGTAACCTCATGAAGAACGTAGTACCTTTTTGGTATTCTTGAGGATTCATTATGCCTCGGTGAATCGCAACGGGCGGATGGTAAGGATTTCATTATTTTACATGGGACTCTTGCGCAATGGGGGAGTATGCTATAAAATATCTCTGTGCACTGTACATAAACGTATACGTTTGTGTACAGCTCTTTTTTTTGTGCAATCAAGCGTAAAATACCTGTTTTTTACATGCTTTTTCAGGAATATAGCGGTATTTCAAATCGTATACCATATGAAATATCCGTGCAGGAAAGAAGGGATGAGGAAATGAAGCTGGTTTTCGTTGTGCTGCTTTGTCTTGTCGCGGTCATTCTGCAGCCGCTGAAAGGCATGTAGTATAAAGAAAGCATGCGCCATCTGTATGCTTTCTTCAGCTCCTTCAGTTTGAAAATCAAAATATGTTGACGCCTATCTTTAGGTATGGTATATTATATCTGTAATAGATATATCGAAAATGGATATATCTATTATGGAGGTTAAGAATATGTCAAAAAGCAATACGATGGAGAGTGAGCAGCTGACGGATGCGATGTATTACATTCTGCTGTCGCTGATGAACGAGCGCCATGGCTATGCAATCATGAAATATATCGAAGAGCTCAGCAATCAAAGCATCACCATGGGGCCGGGAACCCTGTATACACTGCTGAAGAAGCTGTGCCGTGCGGAATGGATTTTGCAGACCTCAGTTGATGCGGTTCGGACAAAGAAATATCAGATTACCGATACCGGCAGACAGGTGCTGCTGCATGAGGTTGCCCGACGAAAACGCATGGTGGAGGACGGATTGCGAATATTGGAGGAAAACGGATATGAAGGATAGAAAACGCGTGATGTGCGGTGGTCTTGCCTTTTCCGATTGTGAGGATATGGAAATGCTGCATCAGTATGCAAAGGAAGGCTGGGTGTTTGAGAAATTTCGCGGTATGTGCTACATCCTGCAAAAGCAGGAGCCGGTCAACCGCATCTTCAGCTACGATATGCAGAAGCTGAAGGAGGATGAAAAGGAAGCCTACTTTCAGCTGTTTGAAAACAGCGGCTGGCATATCATAAATCCCGAGGGAAAAGATGTTTACTTTTTCTGGGCTGAGGAGGGCTGTGTACCCCTGCACAATGAGGTGGAAACCAGAATGGAGGGATATCGTTCGACTCTGCATATATTCGCCGGTGCCCTGGTTATCGGCTGTCTCTGTCTGCTGTCCCTGCTGTGGTTCGAAAGCTCTGTGGTGTCGATGATCCTTTTGATGACAGGTTCGATTCTGGGGGCTGTCGGCCTGTTGATGGTGGTCGGTATTATGCTGCGTATGAAGAGAAGACGTCTTCGTATCGTGAATCTTACCTTTCGCAAAGGGGCGTTGCTGTTTGTGTCCGGAGCCGGTATGCTGTTTGCAAGTGGCTTTGACTGGGCTGCGGACATGCATAGTCTGCTGCTGATACTCGGGACAGTCTGTACGATAGAAGGCTTTCTGTGGATGTGCTTTCAATATCGTCAGTTTCGGGATAAAAAAGAAATTCAAATAAAAAAGAAAGACGAGGGTGTATTATGATCGAAGTAAAGAATCTGACAAAGCTGTATGGGAAATTCAAGGCTGTGGATGATGTTTCCCTATGTGCAGCAGATGGCGAGGTGACCATTCTGCTGGGACCAAACGGGGCCGGTAAATCGACAACTATCAAGAGCATAACCAATCTGCTGCAGTATAAGGGAGATATTAAAATCAACGGTGTTGCCAACAGCTCACTGGATGCGAAAAAGGGCTTTGGTTATATCCCCGAGGCACCGGTGCTCTATGATCTTCTGACCATAGATGAGCATGTGGAATTTATCGGAAAGGCATACCGCTGTGAGAATTACCGTGCGCTTGCAGATGAATATATCACCCTGTTCAAGCTGGAGGACAAACGCAAAAAAGCGGTTCGTGAGCTATCCAAAGGGATGAAGCAGAAGGTCAGCATGCTGCTGGCACTGATCATTTCCCCAAAGACGCTGCTGGTGGATGAGCCGATGGTGGGATTGGACCCGGCAAGTATTGAAGAAACGCTGCAGCTGTTTGTACGTCTGAAGCAGCAGGGGGTTGCCATTCTGATTTCCACGCATATCATTGATGTGATCGAAGCGATATGGGACAGCGCCTATATTATGGATCATGGAAGAATTGTTGCGCATGTGCGAAAGGAAGAGCTGAAGGATAAAAGTATCAAGGAAATCTTCTTTGCATCTGTGGAAGGTGATGAACATGAGCATACTGTATAAGCTGTATCTGACACGCATGAAGGCGAATATCCGCCATGTATTTTCCCGTAAGGGAAGCGCGATTTTTGCCATACTCATGATGTTACTGTACGGCGGACTGATTGTCATGAGTCTTTCCAAGCCGGAAATTGCATTGTCAATGCAGAATATCACGGATGCCAATATGGCGATCATGATCGGTGTCGGATTTACGGCGCTGATGGTCGGCGTCATGCTGCTGCAGAAAAAAAAGGCGCTGTTTATGGAGGCGGATGCCTTCTATCTGTTCAGCGGACCCTTTACCCGTGTACAGACCATGCGCTTTCTCATGCTGCAGAATATCGCTTCCGCCTTTCTGTGCGGGGCAGTTTCCCTGCTTATGGTCATTCTGCTGGGAAGCACGATTGAATTGTCATTTCCGTTTTTGCTGATTGCATTCCTCTGCTTTTCTTTTGTGTATTTTGTCTTTCTGGTTGTGTATTATTATGTGTATCTGCTCTCGATTCAAAAGGACAGCTACCGCCATATCCCTGCGATTGCCGCTTTGCTGTATGTCCTGATGGTTGCGGCGGTGTATGGCATGGTCGTCCTGCAGAACGATTTTGCGCTGACAGGAAGTGGAACACTTTTTCTGAATACGGAGCTGTTTTACTGGGTGCCGCTGTTTGGATGGATCAAAATGATACTGGTTTCCTATATTGCTTCCTCATGGGGACTTATGCTGCTTGGAATCGGCTTACTTCTGATTTCCTGTATGGTAGTCTATCTTCTGCTATGCGGCTATAAGGGGGACTTTGTGGAGCGTGCCATGCAGGATGCACAGGAGTTTACTGCGCTGTATAAGGATGTGCGTGCCGGCAAACGCGATGGAATGAGTGATCGTAAGATTCATGAGGTTAAGGCGAGCTTTCGCAGCGGCGCAATGGCTATCTTTTCCAAGAATGTTCTGCTGCTGCGCAAATCCAATGATTATATCCGCTGGACGGATGTTATGACAATTGGTATTTATCTGGTTATCACGCTCATCATGGATATGGGCTTTGGCTTTTTCATGTATATGATGATGTTCTGGCTCTTCACCATTGTTCAGAATTCCGATTTCATGAAGGATATGAACAACTATCAGATTTATCTGATTCCCGATCACCCGCTGAAAAAGCTGCTCTGCGTGCTGCTGCCGACCTTTTTGAAGATGCTGCTGCCGATGAGTGCTGCAATTCTTGTGGCGGCTTTGCTGTATCAGACAGATATTGCCAGTGTCCTGCAGTATTTCATCATGCTGCTGGGCTATGCAACCCTTTTTCTGTCAGCGAGCGTGCTGTCAGTACGTATTTTAAAGAGTCGCAACAACGCAATTATGGAGAATATGCTGCGTATGCTGATCATGGTTGCAGCAGCTGCTCCCGGTATCGGGCTGACCATTTTCTTCCTGAGCAGGGGGGAGTTTACACTGGAGCTTCTACAGCAGCTGACGATGATTTCGCTGGCGATGAATTTTGTTATATCGGTTATCATTGTGCTGGTCTGTGCACCGATGATGAACGGCAGAGAAATCAAAAGCGAGTAAATTTATACAAAACTTATGGAAAGGAAAGGGAAATTTCTTTTCCTTTTCATTTGTTTATGATATAGTATGTTACAGTATTTAAAAGAGGTAATTGTATGTGGAAATATCAATGTAAGAAACATCTTGTGGTTTTACTGGTAAGCTTTGCGGCCGGTGCAGTCCTGTTTGGATTTATGGGCTATCAAAGAGAGTATATCGTCTCTTTGATGCAGCAAAGCATCCCTGCGGAAATGGCAGGGGAGCTTGTAAAAGCGGATTATATGTATTATCTGATCGGCGGTCTGACCATATCCGGTCTTGCCAACGGCGTCATGCTGCTGAGCTATGCCATGCAGCGCTTTAATGTTCCCTTTATCCTCATCATGGTGCTGTTTTTTATGGGCGGCTTCACCATCGTTGAGCTGATTGGTACCGTAACTGTGCTTCCGGCACTTGTTGTCTGCCTGTATGGCATGCTGAGCATTCCCAACAGAGGCATGCGCAGGGAATTCGCAAAGGAAAATGTGACCAGTGTTGCGGAGGTGGAACGTGTTTACCGCCTGCATCATGCATATCTGAGTGAGTATGAAGCACTTGGCAAAAAGGCCTGGAGCTTTAATCTGAAAATGAACCTGCTGTATTTTACAGGGTTGATTGCGGTTCTGCTTGTGATTCTGTATGTTGAGAATTTCATAGCGGTCTTTGCGGCAATGATGATGTATTCTATTCTGTTTTTCCAGCTCACCAAACGGAAGAACATGTCCATGCAGCCGATTATTTCCCTGCTGTATGATCAATGCAATCCCGAGGCCTGTGCAACGGCGATTTTTGCCTATGCAAAAAAAGGAAAGCGGAAAAAGAACTTTCCGATGCCCCAGCATCTTGCACAATGCATGGTCTATCTGAATGATCCGCATCTGGCAATCGATGTGCTGGCAACCAGTGCGCAGGGTAGAGGAAACTTCATCTTCGCCTATCACTCGCTGATGGCATATGCGTATTACCAGCTGGGTGATCGCAGTATGGTGAAATATCATTACGATGAGTGTGAGAAGGCCGGGGCCAGAGTAAACAACGGACCGATGCAAATGATTAAAACACAGTGTCTGGAGGGAATTCAGAACAAGCTGGATCTGATGGATCAAAACTTCTCCAGCTCCCGCAGCTTTTTTGAAAAAGCGATGCCGACAGCAGGATTTGAATTTCAGCGTGTGGATTTCAAATACTACCTGGGACTGATTGCTTTTGTTGAGAAGGACTTGGAGGAAGCGAAAAGCTGCTTCCGTTATGTATGTGCACACGGTAATAAAATCTATTACGTGGAAAAGGCACAGAGCTTTCTGAAAACGATTGAACAGGCAGAGGCTGCCGTACAGGAATAATATGCAGATGAAAGAGGACGCTTTAGAATCCTCTTTTTTTATTTTCAGGTGAAAGCGGAAACATTGTGAACTTTGTGTGAAGTAAAGTATCTTTGTTGACATCGCTGTATTTTTGAATATAATAGTTAAGGTAGTTAATTATTAAGTTACTTAACTAATTGGAGAGGTGATACAATGGATGAGATGGATATTGTCAGGAAGGTTACACATTTATTTTACATGTTTCGCAGAGACAACCTGCTGAAAAAAGATGATCATCCGAAAATGAAGCATCGCGATATCATGGTCCTGGATGCCATTATGAAGCTCAATGACGGCAATCTGGTAAAGATGAGCGAGCTGAGTGATTATTTTCAGGTCACGCCCGCTGCGATTTCCCAGATTATAAAGCAGTTTGAGAAAAAGGGGTGGGTGGACCGGATTCTTTTGGATACAGATCGCAGAAGCGTCTATATTCAGGTAAGCGAGGATGCCCGTCGGATGATGAAAAACTGTGAAGCCTTTATGACAGAGCGTCTTGTCGAATTCATTGAGGAACTCGGTGAGGAGGATGCCAATGCGTTTGTCCGCATACTGGAAAAGGCACTGGCATATTCTCAGAAACGCAAAGAAAAGCTTGAGGAAGGAGAACAGAAATGACGAAATTAGGTAAATATCTGAAGCCGTTTGCCCTATCGATTCTGGCGATTGTGGCATTGCTGTTCACGCAGGCGATGTGTGAGCTGGCGATGCCGGATTATATGTCCAGTATAGTCGATGTCGGTATCGTATCCGGTGGTGTGGAAGACGGTGTTCCGAGTGTAATTCGTGAAAGTGAAGTAAAAAAGCTTGTTCTGTTCATGGATAAAAAGGAACAGAAGGTCTTTACAGACAATTACACAAGGCTCATAAGTGAAGAAGCAACTGACGATCAGCTGGATGCCTATCCGATACTGAAAAAGGAAAATGTATATGAGCTGAAGGATGTGGACAGTGCGACAAGAGATACCATAAAGGAATCTCTGCGCAAGGCGGAAACGACTGTCATGGGGCTGGAGCAGAGTGCTGCCGAGGCCAAAAGCGGAAAATCCTCATCCAGCAGGGAATTGTCGGATGAACAGAAAAAGATGATGAAGCTGCTATCCAGTCTGCCGAAAGGAATGGACATCTTCACCGTTTTGGAAACCATGCCATCAAAGCAGCTGATGGATATGAAACAGGAAATGAATAAGGTGACCGATGCCATGGGGGCAGAAACCGCAGATACTGCCAATGCAGCCTATGTGCGAAATGAATACAAGGCCATCGGTGTTGATGTGGATGCCATACAGTATACCTATCTGTTCCAGCACGGGTTTATGATGCTGGCGGTAGCGCTTGGCTCTGCGGCTGCGGCAGTTGCTGTCGGCTTTCTGGCAGCGCGTATCGCGGCAGGTGTATCCAGAAACCTGCGCAAGGATGTTTTCAATAAGGTTGAACACTTCTCCAGTGCTGAATTTAATAAATTCTCCACGAATACGCTGATTACACGTACCACTAATGATATCCAGCAGATTCAGATGGCGCTGGTAATGATTCTGCGTATTGTCATCTATGCTCCGATCATAGGTATCGGTGCTGTGATCAAGGTTGTAAATACCAATGTATCCATGACATGGATCATCGCACTTGTCGTTGTGCTCATTCTGAGTATCATGATGGTGGCATTCGCCTTTGTTATGCCGAAGTTCAAGATGCTGCAGAAGCTGATGGACAAGCTGAATTCCGTCGTTCGTGAAATTCTGGATGGAATGCCGGTCATCCGTGCCTTCAATAATCAGAAATGTGAGAGTGAGAAATTTGCGAAAGCAAACGGTGATATTCTGAAAACCAATTTGTTCACCACACGTGCCATGGCATGTCTGATGCCGCTGGTCATGCTGATTATGAACTGCGCCTCGATACTGATCGTATGGATCGGCTCCCATCAGATTGATTCCGGAGCATTGCAGGTTGGTGATATGATGGCGTTTATCCAGTATGCAATTCAGATTATCATGGCATTCATGATGATTACAATGATATCCATTATGCTGCCAAGAGCGAGTGCTGCTGCACAGCGTGCCATGGAGGTACTGCATACCGAGCCGAGCATCTGCGATCCGTTAACAGCAGAGCACTTTGATGAAGCAAAACGCGGCTGTATTGAATTCCATCATGTCAGCTTCCGCTATCCGGGCGCTGAGGAGGATGTTCTTCACGATATCAGCTTTACGGCACAGCCGGGTGAGACAACCGCCTTTATCGGAAGTACCGGAAGCGGTAAATCAACCATCATCAATCTGGTTCCGCGCTTCTTTGATGTAACAGAGGGAAGTATTCTGGTGGACGGTGTGGATGTCCGCAGGGTATCTCAGCATGATCTGCGTGAAAAAATAGGATATGTACCGCAGAAGGGTTCTCTGTTTACCGGTACGATTGCCAGCAATCTGCAATATGCGAATGAGGATGCGACAACGGCCGATATGGAAGAGGCCGCATCGATTGCACAGGCACTGGACTTCATTGATGAGAAACAGGAGCGCTTTGATGCACCGATTGCACAGGGTGGTACGAATGTTTCCGGTGGACAGCGTCAGCGCTTGTCCATCGCAAGGGCGCTTGTCAAAAAACCGGAAATTTATATCTTTGATGATACCTTCTCCGCACTGGATTTCAAAACAGATGCCCGCCTGCGAAAGGCACTGAACGAATTGTGTCAGGAAACCAGAAGTACGGTTCTGCTGGTGGCGCAGCGTATTTCCAGTATCATGCATGCCCAGCGCATCGTTGTGCTGGATAAGGGACAGGTAGCCGGCATCGGCACCCATGAGGAGCTGATGAAGTCATGCGATGTCTATAAAGAGATTGCATATAGTCAATTATCAAAGGAGGAACTGGAAAATGAGTAAAGAAAACCGTTCTTCACATGCAGCGAAGCGAGGACCGATGGGGCACAGAGGCCCGGGCGCTCCTACAGAAAAAGCTAAAAATTTCAAGGGCACCATGAAGCAGCTGATTGCCTACATGCGCCCCTATTATCTGAATATTATCATATCCATGCTCTTTGCCGTACTGTCTGTGGTCTTTATGGTCGTTGGACCAAAGATTCTGGGAAGGGCGACAACCGAGCTGGTCAGCGGATTCACCGCTAAAATATATGGGACAGGATCCATCAATTTCGACCGTATCGCAGAAATTCTGTTATTTCTGATTGCTATCTATCTGATTTCCACCCTATGCAATTTCATTCAGAACTGGATGATGGCAGGTGTGGCACAGAAGGTATCCTTCAATCTGCGCAAGACGATGGCGGCGAAAATCGACATTCTGCCATTCTCCTATTTTGATAAGCAGTCTCATGGTGAGGTGCTGTCACGCTTTTCCAATGATATTGATACGGTACAGCAGACCCTGAGCCAGTCTCTGGCACAGATGATAACCTCTATTGTGCAGATTATCGGATTCCTTGTCATGATGCTGTCCATCAGCTGGCAGATGACTCTGATGGCACTGGTTGTCATTCCGCTGTCCCTGTTCCTGGTTACGACCGTTGTCAAGCATTCCCAGAAATACTTTGCAAAGCAGCAGCGTTCCTTGGGAAATGTGAACGGACACATCGAGGAGATGTACAGCGGTCATATTGTCATGAAGGCCTTCAACGGTGAGGAAAAGAGTATTGCTCAGTTTGCCGAATACAATGATGAGCTTTATGATTCCGCATGGAAATCACAATTCCTTAGTGGATTGATGCAGCCGATTGCCATGTTTGTCGGAAATATCGGCTATGTCGGAGTATGTATTCTGGGAGGCTGGCTGGCGATGAACGGGGTCATTGAGATTGGTGATATCCAGTCCTTCATCATCTATGTCCGAAACTTCAACAACCCGATATCTCAGGTTGCGCAGACGATGAATGTCCTGCAGTCCACAGCCGCAGCGGCAGAACGTGTGTTTGAATTTCTGTCAGAAGAGGAAGAGGTCAAAGAAACGACACAGCCTGTCGAGGTCTTTGATGCAAACGGAAAAACGAGCATCAAGGGACAGGTTACCTTTGAAAACGTACACTTCGGCTATACACCGGACAAAATTGTCATCAATGATTTCTCCATGTATATCAAGCCCGGAAAGAAAATCGCCATCGTCGGACCAACCGGTGCCGGAAAGACGACCATTGTTAAGCTGCTCATGAGATTTTATGAGCTGAACAGCGGCAGCATCTATATTGACGGTATTAAGACAACGGATATGCGCAGAAGCGATTTACGCTCACTGTTCGGTATGGTGCTGCAGGATGCGTGGCTGTTCAACGGAACTGTCATGGAGAATCTGCGCTATGGCCGCCTGAACGCTACCGATGAGGAAGTCATGGCTGCGGCAGATGCTGCCTATGTCGATCATTTCATTCGTACGCTGGATCATGGCTATGATACGATGATCAATGAGGAATCCAATAATATCTCGCAGGGACAGAAACAGCTGCTGACCATTGCGCGGGCCTTCCTTGCAGATCCCAAGGTACTCATTCTGGATGAGGCAACCTCCTCTGTCGATACCCGTACGGAGGTACTGATTCAAAAGGGCATGGAGAAGCTGATGGAGAACCGTACAAGCTTTGTGATTGCACACCGTTTGTCTACGATTCGGGATGCGGATCTGATTCTTGTTATGAAGGATGGCGACATTGTGGAAGCCGGAAATCATGAGGATCTGATGAAAGCGGATGGCTTCTATACCAAGCTGTATAACTCCCAGTTTGAGGAAGTATAAACAGACGTTTCGATCTGTGAGCAGAAAATATAAAGAAGACGATTTGTCACGAGATTCTGACAAATCGTCTTTTGCAGTTGCATGCTTGATACCATACGGAATGGTGATTGCTTTGTGTGAATTTCACATGGCTCCATGTACATGAGGAAGGATCTCGCGGTTCAGGCTTTTTTGCACAATGGTGCTTGTACAGCAGGTATAAAGTGATCCAGACGGTGATTTGTATTATTTTGATAAGAATTTCGCGGATATATATGCCGGTTATCGGTTATCGCGATTTGAAGAGTAGGGAAGGATACATCGGTATATTAGGGTATACAATCGGCCTGGATACGGCCTGGATGATTTTGTTGTTGTACATCGAATTTGCATGGATTTATAAGGGGTAGCCGGTATTCGAGCGTATAGCTGCAAGATATGTATACCAATACAATTTTTGATTAGCAGAAATAGAACCGCAATTTGCGGATTCCTGGCTGTATGCAGATATCCTTTCATGCAGAGGATAAAAAATGGTCAATTTCATTTATTGACCATTTTTATATCCGGATTTCTGTAGCTTATCTGTTTCCATGCAGACTTCCGTTTGCGGACGGCTTTATTCTGCCGGCTCAAGCTGCTTTTTTGCGGAGGACAGGGCTTCATAGGCCCCGTTGAGTTCTTCCATGGAGCATTCTCTGTTCATGCATTCATACGCCTGATAAAAGGCCTGCTCATAGGACTTCCAGGAAGCGGGGGTATAGGATTCGATCACCAGCTCGCTGCTTTGGACAAGCAGGGTGCGAATGGCATCCATGGTTTGAAAATAGGTATGCTCCCGTTCGATCTCTGAAAGCAGATCATGAAAAGTCCAGCCTTTGTTATGCTTTGTCAGCATTGCTTTTCGCTGCATGGCAGTTCCCTTTGCCTGCAGACATTCATTCACCTTTTGAATATCCTCATCCGAAGCATCTTCAAACAGCATGAGGTCAATGCTGTGGTGAGCAGGCTTCGCATCCGGTATCTCATCAAATCCGGGAAGGCCCATCAAATTGGCAACACACTGATTGAGATCAGCATCCTGCAGGATACGGTAATCCGCATGCATGTCCTTCAGTACCTGTTCCACAATGGGCTGCTTCTGCTGCTCGTCACCAAAATATATTAGTATTCTCTTCATTTCATTTCACTCCTATAGTTGATGGAAGCGCTTCTGTGCAAAGCTATCCAGTCGCATATAGAATACCACATCAACAGCAATACATACAATCACCATGCCTGCCGTACCGAAAAGAAGATAGTCATCCGGCAGGATGAAGAGCAGCACACAGGTCACAACCGTCATAGCCATACCTGCCAGCATGGACACGATTCCTGACATATTCTGCTTAACAGCAGCTGCCTCCTGTTCCCAAACCAGCTTGGGGTGCAGGATATCCAGCGCAAGACTGGCATAATTGCCAAGTACGATGGTGATAAGGGAAGCAGCTGCGGCAGCGAAATACCAGGTTAGCGGGAAAATCGGCAGCAGGAAGTATACACAGACCATCGTCAGCAGCATGCTGATGACAGACATCAGAATACCGCTGAGTACCTTAGCCTGCAGCTGCTGCTTCAATGACATGGGAATGTATTTCATGAAGGAGATATTTGTTCCCTCACGCGATATGGCGGTTGAAGAAATCATGTTCAGATTACTGAACAGAAAGCCTGAGGCCATGCCGGCAAGTACAGCATAGGGGAGCATGCCGTCCAGATACGGTGTGATATCCGGAAGCTGCTGCAGCAGGACATCCGCATCCGCTGTTATAAAGATGACCAGCAGCATGATCGGCATCAGTATACACATGCCGATACAGTTGATTGCATACACCGGTGTACGGATAAGCAGACGCAGCTCCTTAATCAGATAGGTGCGTACCTTGCTGTGGCGGCTGACACGCGCAAAATCCTTTGCGGACAGCTCCTTGCGGGAGCTTTTTGTTTCGCTGAAGCCGATGGCTCCCTTAAAGTACAGCCATTTTCCCAGAATGACCAGGACCGCCAGAGCAGCACAGGTGATGAGTATATAGTAAACCAGCTGCAGTGCATCGCTGCTGATAAGTGCTTCTGCGGCAAAGGGGATGGCCGGAAATATTTTGGAGAACAGGGAAATCATGGAATTATTCCCCTGTGTCAGCATCGAAATGAGCGCATTGGGATCCTCTGCAATCGTACCGGAGTTCATTGCAAAGCTGAAGCCGAAGGCCAGAATGATGGAAAGGATACCGGCAATCATATTGAAGCGGTCGCGGTTTTTGAAAAACGGCACAAAGCGCATCAGCAGCATCGTGATGATGCTGGACAGCACGAGGGGATAGATTGGAAGGGTAATGAAAATCACCAGCGCAAGCAGAATATAGGGAATACCAATCGCAGCATTGTTTGCATAGGCGATGTACAGCGGTACGCAGACGATCAGTGTAAAGGCATATTCATACACAAGACACACACTGAATTTGGCACTCAGAATGGTCTGCGGCGGCAGCGGAAGCGCCAGCAGGGTTTCGGAATCCTTGCTGAAATAAAAGATGGAGGGAATCAGAAAAATGGAAAACAGAAAGGTTACCAGTGAGGAAATGTGAAAGCCCAGTGCCAGAACGGCTCCCTCCTGCTGCAGGGGCTGCAACTGTGCCATGGCAGTGTTGAACATCATGTACAGCGTGAAGCCTAACGGAATCATACAGACTGCAAGCACGCCATATATGAACACGTTGAGTGCCTTCTTGGATTTGCCATCGCTCATCATCCCCATGGAGTTCTTTAACAGAACCCGTGTCAGAGACAGATATTTACGCATGGGCAATGACCTCCATGAACAGGGCTTCCAGAGAATCACATTGCGGATGCAGCTGCTTCAGCTCCTCCAGTGTACCGAAGAACACGATGCGTCCCCTGTTGATGATGGCAACCTTATCGCATAAACGCTCCGCCACCTCCAGCACATGGGTGGAGAAGAAAACAGTGTTTCCCTTGCGGGCATGCTCCTTCATCATTTCCTTCAGAGAATAGGAGGACTGCGGATCCAGACCGGTCATTGGCTCGTCCAGAATCCATACGTTTGGATCGGAAAGCAGCACACCCATGATGACGATTTTCTGCCGCATACCGTGGGAATAGGAAAGAATGCGGTCATTGAGTGCGTCCTTCATCTCGAAGGTTTCCGCAAGGGAGGTGATGCGCTGCTTGCGCTGCTCGCTGTCGACCTCATAGATATCTCCCATAAAATTCAGGTATTCCAGCCCCTTTAACCGCAGGAAAATATCAGCGTTGTCCGGAACGATTCCGAATTCCTTTTTTGCCTCCAGCGGCTCCTTAACGATGTTTTTCCCGTTGATCAGGATTTCTCCCTCATCCGGATTGAGCACACCTGTGATCATTTTGATCGTTGTGGTTTTGCCGGCACCGTTTGGGCCGATAAAGCCGATGATTTCTCCCGTAGGTATTGTCAAAGAGATATCATCCACAGCCTTGTGGGTACCTCCGTATATTTTTGTTACATGCTTGATTTCAATCATTTGTTTTCTCCTTTCATCCGCTTTGAGCGAAACAGTGAATATGAATAGATATAGGGCGCCAGAGCCATTGCCAATGCAATTCCAAGGATAGACCCCGTCAGAATTTCCTTTGGCAGCACACTGAGCAGCATCATGAGCAGTCCGGCCGCAAACCATAAGCGTCCAGCCATGCGATGAGTTCTGCGCCAGTTATCCTCATCCTCCAGTGCCCATGGAGTTTTGATGCCGATAAAATAATTCTGGCGGATTTTCGGCATTAGATTGCCCATGACGGCAAACAGGAAACCAAGCCCCAGCGTGATCGCCATTGGAACATCCAAAGCATCCGGCTTCCATGCGGAAATAGCAGTTATCAGACACATGCCGAAAATAAGCAGACACAGTACCATTAGAAATACGTTACAGGTAGATACAAAGCGCTCCACGTTTTTCCTGCGTGGATCCGTGCTTCTGACAAACTGGAAACCGACGCTGATCACGAGCTGCAGCACAGGAAACAGGAACAGAAAAAGCTTGTCGCACCAATTGTCGATAACACCCTCCGCATTCCAGTGAATCGGAATCTGCGCAGGCAGGAAGGGGAGAATTACAAGACAGAATAGAAACGTTATCAGAATCAAAAACGCAATACTCAGGGTTTGCTTTTTCATTGCTCTTCTCCTTTCAGGGATGTGATCCAGCCGATGATTTCATCAATCACGCTGGTATTCAGCTCATAATAAATGTATTTCCCTTGTTTTTCATCCGTAATCAGACCAGCCTTTCTAAGAATGGAAAGATGATGGGATATCGTGGCATTTGTGCTTGAAAAATGTGAAACGATATCTCCGGCACTGCGCTTGCCGTCCTTTAGCAGATTTACAATTTCTCTGCGAGTCGGATCGGACAGCGCCTTGAAGGTTTCCTGAAATCCCATAGCATCGCCCCTTTCATTTCGATAACTGTCTAAATGAAGTATAGAACAGAACGATTGGATTGTCAAACAAATTCCGTATGGATAGTAATTTTGTATAAACTATGGTAGAATGAAAACCAGCAACGGAGGTATCCGCATGAAGAAACCCATGTCAAAAACGAAAAAAATTATATATGATATACTGTTCGTCATCGCTCTGGCCGTTTTTCTGTTTTCCGCCTATAAGCTGATCAGCATCTACTATCTGAATTATCAGGAGGGGAAGGAAAAGGATGCGGTACAGGAGGTTGCCAAGGTTCCCAAAAATCCGGAAAAGGAGGATTTCACGATTGACTGGAAGGCATTGAAGGAGAAAAATCCGGAGGTTGTCGGCTGGATTCTGATCCCTGATACAGATATATCCTATCCCATTGTGCAGGGAAGTGATAATTCCTATTATCTGAATCACACCTTTGAAAAAAAGGAAAATTATGCCGGTGCTATTTTTATGGATGCCGGCGCAGATGCTTCCTTTCAGGATCGCAATACCATCATCTACGGACACAATGTCAAGCACGGTACCATGTTTGCCGAGCTGGAGAAGTTTAAGGAGCAGGCATTTTTTGAACAGCATCCGTATCTGTATATCTTCACTGAGCAGCAGAATTACCGCTGCGAAATATTCAGTATGTATTCAACGAGTGCAACGAGTGCCTCCTACCGGCTGCAGTATGCGGATGATGCGGACTTCAAGAGCTATGTGGATATGGTGAGGGAGCTTTCGGATTTTAACCGAAAGGTATCGGTCAAAGGACAGGATCGCATCGTTTCGTTAAGCACCTGTTCCTATGAACGTGACGGACAGCCCAGCGAGCTGCGCTACCTGCTGCACGCCAGACTTGTGAAGTGGGACGGGGCATTGAAGAAATAAAGCCAGCTGCATTTTAAAGAGAAAAAAGCAAATCCTGCGTTTGGATAGCGGAATGCTCAGGATGGAAAGGAGAACATGCAATGCATATGAAATCAAGAATTATCGGACTGCTGTTTCTGGCAGTTGGTATCGGATATTTGGGAGGCGCCATGGACTGGTGGGATTTCTCCATCTTTTTCCCGGGCTGGTGGACACTGTTTCTGATCATCCCGGCAGTATTCAGCTTTTTTGAGGACGGCTTCCATTTCGGAAACGGCTGTGTTTTTATTCTGGGGGTATATCTGCTGTGCAGTGCAAATGACTGGATCAGTATTCGCCTGACATGGGGAATGCTGGTGGCAATCGGCTTGATTCTGCTCGGCTGCCGTATGATCATCGGGGACAGCTTTCTGCGGTTTAAACATAGTGACAGTGTCCTGCAGGAGGAGGATGGCCGCCGTGATTTGCGCAGTGCCACCTATTTCGGCAACAAACGGCTGAATGCTCATGGTATTGTGTATTCGCTGAAGGCGGAAAGTGTTTTCGGAACGCAGATGATTGATCTTGTGGATGCGGACTTAACGGAATGCGGCTATGTGAAGCTGGAAGCGGTGTTTGGCAGCATCGACCTGCTGGTCAGTGACAGGATACATTATCGCGTGAAAAGTGAAAATGTGTTCGGAAACACCCGTGTGGAGCATCATCCGGAGGGCTCACAGGATCTTGCGGTAGATGTATCCTGCGTCTTTGGAACGATCAATTTGCGCAAGGTGCATGTCGAGGATGATATCCTGAATGGGAAATACAGAGAAAAGTAGTCGGGTACTACTTTTTTTCTTGCTGGCATACACTGTGTCAGAGGTGGTAGTTATGTTTTCCAGAAAGTGCAGGACGCTCACCGTACTGATTCTGCTGCTGGTGGTCATCGGCGTGATCATGGTGGGCAGCTCTTCCCGTGTATGGGCATCCGCGAAATTCGATGATGCATCCTATTTTATGAGCAGACAGGCCGTGTTTGCACTCATTGGGGTCTTTGTCATGTATGTGGCCAGCCGTATTTCCCTGACGAAGCTTCGCAGGTACGGGAAAAAGCTGTTTATCCTGTGTGTGATCGCTCTGATTCTGGTATTGATTCCGGGGCTAGGCATCCAGCGAAACGGTAGCCGCAGCTGGTTTGGTGTCGGCTCCTTTCTGATTCAGCCATCTGAATTTTTCAAAATTGCCATCATCATTTACGTTGCGGATTTTCTGGCAAAGCGCTACCGCATCAAAACCTTTAAGCGCGATCTGCTGTTTCCGGCCTTTCTGGTCATGCTTGGCTTTGGTCTGATTCTGCTGCAGCCGGATTTTGGAAGCGGCATGGTTATGGTCTGTTCCATCGTCGTCATGGTGCTGGCGGCGGATTCACCGCTTTCTTATTTTGTGCGAGTCGGTATGCTGGGGGCTGCCGGTCTGGGTGGACTGATCATATCCGCGCCCTACCGCCTTGCCCGTATCACCTCCTTTATCGATCCGTGGAAGGACCCGCTGGGGGCAGGCTTTCAGATCATACAGTCATTGTTTGCCATCTCACCGGGAGGGATTTTGGGTGTCGGCTTTGATAACAGCATGCAGAAGCATTTCTATCTGCCGGAGCCGCAGACGGATTTCATCTTTGCCATCTTCGCCGAGGAATTCGGCTTTATCGGCTGCTGTATCCTTATCACCTTATTTCTGATGGTGATTTATCAGGGCGTGAAGATTGCCAAAAACAGCAGTGATCCTTATCTGTGCTATGTCGCTATCGGCTTGATCTCGCTGTTTGCCATTCAGGTGATGATCAATCTGGGCGTTGTTGTCGGTCTGTTTCCGGTTACAGGCATCACCCTCCCCTTTATATCCTACGGAGGCAGCTCGCTTGTGGTCATGATGGGCAGCATGGGGCTCTTGATGAGCATTGCAAATGAAAGCTGAAAAACATAAAATTTACTGCGCAGTAACACGTCTTCCTATGGTATAATAAAAAACAAGGAGTGATTACATGAGAATGCTGATTGCCACTGGAGGGACCGGAGGTCATATCTATCCTGCCCTGGCGCTGGCGGATGCCGCAAAAGAGCGCTATGGGGATATTGAGATATTGTTTGTGGGGAATGATGATCGAATGGAGGCCAGTGAAGTACCGTCCCATGGTTACGCCTTTCAGGGACTGCATGCCAGCGGACTGACAGGAAATGTCTTCAACAAGTGCAGGGCACTGCTGTTGATGATGAACTGTTACCGAAAAGCCTGCAGGATCATTGATGAATTTAAACCGGATATTGCGATTGGCTTTGGAGGCTATGTGAGTGCACCTGTCATGCTGGCGGCACATCATAAGCATGTAGCTACCATGATCCATGAACAAAACTCCATTGTCGGAGTTTCTAATAAAATGGTTGCTAAGTATATGGATGCGATCGTCATCTGTTATGAAAAATGCTTTGAGGAGTTCGGCAGAGAAAAAACCAGACTGCTGGGAAATCCCCGTGCAACCAATGCGGTCCATGCCAAATTTGACAGGGACTACTTTTTATCACTCGGTCTGAGCCTGCACAAGCCGCTGATCCTGGTTGTTATGGGGTCATTGGGTTCCACATCGGTCAATGCCATCATGAAGGATGCACTGCCTGCTGTGAGTGAACGGTATCAGATCCTGTTTGTGACAGGGAAAAACAATTATGAAGAGATGCGTAAGCAGATTCATGCTCCGCATGTAAAAGTCGTCGATTATGTAAAACAGCTGGATATTATGGCGCATGTCGATCTGATCGTCTGTCGTGCCGGCGCAACAACCGCAGCGGAAATCACTGCACTCGGTACACCGAGTATACTGGTGCCGAGTCCCTATGTTGCCCATAACCATCAGTTTTATAATGCCAGCGTACTGGTTGATCACAAGGCGGCTGTCATGCTGGAGGAAAAGGATTTGAATGCGGAGGCACTATCCAACGCAATCGATCGCATCATGTCGGATGATTTGCTGCGTGCTTCCATGCACAGCGCTTCGTTAGCGCTTGGAAAACCGAATGCGAGTGAGGATATACTGAACTGGTGCGATGAAATGAAAAGGTGAACATAGATGAATATAGAAATGAAACTACAGTCCTATGGCGATGTGGAATGCCGGGTGCCGCTGTCCAAGCGGACGACATTTCGTATCGGCGGGACTTGCAAATATTTTATTTATCCGAAAAATGAGCTGTGTCTGCTTCGGATACTGGACATTCTGGAGGAGGAAGGAATTCCGCACCGGATATTCGGCAAGGGAAGCAATATCCTTTGCAGCGACGATGATTATGAAGGGGCGATCCTTTGTCTGGACCGCTATTTTACTGATTTTTTCTTCGAGGAGGAAGGCTCCTGTCTGGTACAGGCGGGTGCCAGCATCATCATGCTCGCACATGAAGCGATGAAAAAATCCTTCAGCGGGCTGGAGTTTGCCAGTGGCATACCCGGTACGCTTGGGGGCGCTGTTTTCATGAATGCCGGTGCTTATAAAAGTGACATATCACAGATTCTGAAAGAGGTTTACATTTTAAAGGACCGCTCGATAGTTGTTATGCGCGTCGAGGAGCTGGAATACGCATACCGCCACTCGATTTTTCAGAGTCACCGCGACTGGATTATCCTGGGGGCAAGACTGCAGCTGCAACTGGGGGATCAGAAGGAAATTCGTGATTTAATGGATTCCCGAAGAAAGCGCCGTATGGATTCCCAGCCGCTGGACAAGCCGTGTGCCGGCAGTATGTTTCGCAATCCTAAGGATCATCAGGCATGGCAGCTGATTGAAGAAATCGGTATGCGTGGTACACGGATTGGCGGAGCGATGGTTTCAGAAAAGCATGCGAATTTTATCGTCAATGAAGATCATGCAAGGGCAGAGGATGTAGTACAGCTGGTAGAAGTCATTCAGAAGGAAGTACAGGACCGTTTTGGTGTTGAGCTGATTACGGAAGTGGAGAAATTCAATTGGAAGATATAAACGATCTTCTCTATGATGACGTCGAAGCGAAATACCTGGCCCTTCAGAATAAGAAAAAGAACCGCAGGAAGAAAAAACGAAAGAAACGACTGCTGATTCTTCTGGTTGCTCTCGCGCTTGCCGCGCTGTACTTTATCAGTGATTTTTCAAAGGTGAAATCACTGGATGTAAGAGGAAATTCCTTCTATACGAAACAAATGGTTCTTCAAAAGGCAGGACTGACCTATGACAGCCGCTATATCGTCATCCCCCGCTTCTATCTGGAATGGAAGCTGGAGAAGGATGATCTGATTGAAGCTGCCACTATACATAAGGAACTGGATGGTGCCATTACCATTGAAGTGAAAGAAAAGAGCATTGTCGGATATTATATCGATAATGGGAAAAACTATGCATTGGTGAATGACGGGAGCAGTCTGGTAATCGACAGCACCATGCTGGATACGATTGTGAATTATCCGCTCGTGGACGGCTTTACGGCTGCGGAGCGGAAAAAGCTTGCCAAAAGCTTTGGCGGAAAACAGAAGGTGGAGGATTCCATTGTGCAGATGATATCGGAAATGGTTCCGTATGAAACATCATATGCCAAGCATATGGTGAAAATCATCATGCAGGACGGCAACACCATTTTTACCTCCTATGAGTCCATGCCGCTGCTCAACGATTATCTGGGGACGCTGAAGCGTCTGAAAAAAAGCAATGTCTGTTTATGGCCGGATGCCGCTACGCATTCCATACATAACGAAAATTGCAGTAAAAAAGAATAAACAGGCAAGAAAAGAAGGAACATTCTTGGAAATCTATACGGTTTTTGGTATAATAAATAAGATGTAAGGAGGAATATTATGTCAATCTCTAAAAGTACACAGTATGGAAATATCGAAATTTCCATTGATGCCATTGCTTCATTGGCAGGCGGTGTTGTGACAGAATGCTATGGAGTAGTCGGAATGGCTTCTCAGAAATTTCTGAAGGACGGTATCGCAGAACTGTTAAAGAAAGAAAATTACGCAAAAGGTGTTGTGGTTCGACAGAAGGAAGATCATCTGGAGCTGGACCTGTACATCGTAGTGTCTCATGGAGTAAAAATCAGTGAGATTGTTTACGAAGTGCAGCAACGTGTGAAATATATGCTTGAAAAATCCCTGGAACTGGAATTCAAAAAAGTGAATGTCTATGTGCAGGATGTAAAGGTTATGAAATAGGGTACTGCATATGGAGACAATTAACGGAAGTTTATTTAAGGATATGCTGGCCAGCGGTGCGAATCTGCTGTCCAACAAATTCAGTGAAATCGATGCATTAAACGTATTCCCGGTACCGGATGGTGATACGGGAACAAATATGTCTTTGACATTCAATGCCGGCGTACAGGATGCGCTGGCTTGTCCGAGTGATGATGTCTGTGAAATCGCCAAGGTATTGTCCAAGGGACTGCTGATGGGGGCACGCGGTAACTCCGGTGTTATCACCTCTCAGATTTTCCGTGGTCTGTATCAGGGTGTGGAAGGCATGAAGGAAATCAACGGATTCCAGCTGGCCAATGCACTGGTACAGGGATCACGTGTTGCGTATAAGGCGGTTATGCGTCCTGTTGAGGGAACGATTCTGACCGTTGTGCGTGAGGCGGCTGATTATACGTATGCCTATGCAACATCTACACAGGATGTAACGGTAACGCAGGTAATGGAGAAGATGGTGGAGGAATCCAAGGAATCTCTGATTCGTACACCGGAGCTGTTGCCTGTCCTGAAGGAAGTCGGTGTCGTGGACAGCGGCGGTGCCGGTCTTGTGACGATTTTTGAAGGCTTCCTTTCTGCAATGAAGGGAACTGTAATTCAGAAAGAGGAAGCTGGCGAAGCAAGCGAGGGTGTTCAGGCATCCATGGAAAGTGAGGAATTCGGTTATTGTACGGAATTCATCATTCGCCTGTCTGAGCGCGGTATGAAAAATTTCAGAGAGGATTCTCTGCGTGATTCTCTGGCAAGCATTGGTAATTCCATTGTCTGTGTGCAGGATGATGATATTGTAAAGGTGCATGTGCATACACTGACACCGGGAGATGCCCTGAACATGGGGCAGCGCTATGGCGAATTTGTCAAGCTGAAGGTTGAAAATATGCAGGAACAGCATGAGAACATCATGATGAATGCTGCAGTTGAAAAAGAAGAGGCGCCACAGCAGCCGAAAAGCAAATATGCGATCATCACGGTTGCGGCCGGTGATGGTTTAAAGGATATGTTTACAGAGCTTCGTGCTGATTATGTTATCAGTGGCGGGCAGACGATGAATCCTTCCACAGAGGATTTTGTACAGGCAATCGACAAGGTGAATGCCGAGCATATCTTCATTCTTCCGAACAATTCCAATATTGTACTTGCGGCACAGCAGGCTGCTTCGGTTTGTGAGGATCAGCATGTGGAGGTTATTCCGACAAAGACGATTCCGCAGGGGCTGAGCGCATGCATCATGTTCAATCCGGAAGTGGATTTTGATATGAACCTTTCAGAAATGAGCGATGCGATTGCACTTGTGAAAACCGGACAGGTAACCTATGCGATTAAGGATACCACCTTTGAGGGTATGGAAATCCGTGAAGGTGATTATATGGGTATTCTGGAAAAGGATATCATTGTATCGAATCCGGATAAGCTGGATACGACACGTCATCTGATCGATGCCATGGTGGATGAGGAAAGTGAAATCGTCACACTGATTTATGGTGAGGATATCACAGAAGAAGAAGCACAGGGAATTGCTTTCTACATTGAAGATAAATACGATGTTGAAGTGGAAGTGAACAGCGGTAATCAGCCGGTGTACAGCTTCATTCTCGGTGTCGAATAAAAGAAACAGAGGAAGTGCCAATCAAACTGGCACTTTTTATTTGCGAAATTTGGATGCTCTTGTGATGAAATGATTGTATAAGTCAGCATTTCTTATTTTTTGATTCATGTCATTCTCATAAGCTGGCGAAAAACCTGTTTCGTTTTATGTCATTTCCGTGGCTGAGGAAAAACTTCTTTCTTTTAAAAATACAACACAGAATTTATATCATTCTATTAGCATGAGTATCTAAACAGTGAGATGGCACTGTTTATTTTTTCTATACCTTAAAAGTAATGGATATAATACTCATCTATACCTTTTAAGCATGGAAAACTATTTGATATAAGTATTTGTCATATATAAAAAGAGAAGGTATGATGATGATAGGAAATGAAAGGGAGGCTGATCAGAAAATAAAGCATATCAATACATCATAAGCTGTATGTCAAATTTGGATTGGGGTAGAGAAATCGGAGGGATGGATAAGGCAACACGCTTTCCTGAGCATCTGCCACATACATCCTAAGGCTACAGTACATCGGGAATCGTACTCATGAACAAACAGCAAGGTGGCAAAAAATAACATAACGTGTTGAAAACACGAGAGGCTCTTATCAGGGCAATAAGGAGGACAGTATATGTTAGGAAATTTCAGTTATGTAAACCCGACAAAGCTCTATTTTGGTGAGGATGCACTTTCCCATCTGCATGAGGAGTTATCAAACTATGGCAACCGTATCTTACTTGTATATGGAGGAGGTTCGATTAAGAAAAACGGAGTTTATGATGCAGTATGTGAAATACTGCGGGCAAATGGAAAAGAAATCTATGAGGATGGCGGAGTCATGCCAAATCCTACCGTGGAAAAGCTGCGGGAAGGCTGTGACATTGCACGAAAAAATCAGGTGGATTTCATATTGGCAGTTGGAGGCGGCTCCGTATGCGATTATGCCAAGGCTGTATCTGTTTCCATTCATTGCGAAGAAGATCCGTGGGAGAAATATTATTTGCGGATGGAGGATGTATCCTGTGAGATTGTTCCAGTAGGCTGCATTCTTACCATGGTGGGGACCGGTTCGGAGATGAACGGCGGTGCGGTGATCACCAATCATGAACAGAAGCTGAAAATCGGTCATGTGTTTGGTGAAAACGTATTTCCAAAATTCGCAATTCTGAATCCGACATATACGTATTCCCTTCCCAAATATCAGATGGTTTCCGGTATCTATGATATTTTCAATCATATATGTGAACAGTATTTTTCCGGAGAAGATGACAATACAAGCGATTATATCAGTGAAGGACTGCTGCGTTCGATCCTTCATTCCTCCTATGCAGCTATAAAAAATCCTCAGGATTATGAAGCCCGCAGCAACATCATGTGGACGGCAACCTGGGCATTGAACACACTGATCGCAAAAGGTAAGACAACGGACTGGATGGTACATATGCTGGGACAGGCGGTAGGAGCCTGTACGGATGCGACGCATGGCATGACGCTGGCAGCAGTGTCCATGGCATATTATCGTTTCCTTTGTCCGTATGGTCTGTCAAAATTCGTCCGCTTTGCACAGAATGTTTGGAATGTGAATCCGCAAGGAAAAACGCCAGTGGAAATCGCGGAAGAAGGTCTTGATCGCATGGAACAGTGGATGAAGGATCTCGGTTTGATCATGCATCTTACAGAGCTTGGTGTGCATGAGGATATGATGGAAGATCTTGTGGATGCCACACTGCTTATGGAAGGTGGTTATAAGATTCTTAACCGCGATGAAATCCTTCAGATCTTTAAAGAAAGTATGTGAGATTTCTGTTGGAAAGCAAGGTTTGGTATATGAAAGATCATTTTATAAAAATACTGGCTGTCATGGGATTGCTGCTGTGTGCTGGCTGTACTCGGCAAAGACAAACAGCGGGGAAAAACAATCCTGCTGACAGAGGCACCGTGAAGGAAGAAAGTACTATGGAAATCATGATACAGGACGAACACGATACTACGGTACGCTTTGTGCTGTTCTCATCACCAGCTGCCAAGTCTTTTTACGAACAGCTGCCGCTGCGTGTGAACGTGGAAGACTACAGCGATAATGAAAAAATCTTTTATCCCTTGAAGGAGCTGGAAATGCAGGATACACCACAGGCTGTAGCTTCTTCAGGCACGCTGGCATATTACAAGCCATGGAACAACATTGTCCTGTTTTATGAAAATGGTCAGCCCTCGGATACATTGTATGCACTGGGAGAAGCAGTTTCCGGAAAGGATAATATCAAAAAGTTGCAGGGAATGATAAATATCACAAAATATAAAAATAACACGGTATCCAAAAAACAGAAAGTAAAGGAAGAACAGCAGCGTGTGAAGGCTCACATCGGTACAAAGATGTTCACGTTATCCTTGCATGATTCTGAATCTGCCCGTGCATTTTTAAAGCGTTTCCCCATGACGGTAACGATGCAGGAGCCGAATGGAAATGAGCTTTTCGCATATATGGATGAGAATCTGCCAACAGATGCACAGCGTGCAACGAAAATTCATACCGGTGATGTAAAGCTGTTTGGCAGGGATTGCCCGATGCTGTTCTATAAAGATTTTACCACTGCATATTCCTACACATCCCTTGGAAAGGTGGATGACGCAGAGGCACTTGCACAGGCATGGAAGGAAACAAAGAGGTTATATTTACGTATTAGAGAAATTGACGTTATTTGAATCAGGATGGATACGGCATCCCGCTATGTGTCCTTCTCCATATTTGCTATTACGGTTTGCAGCTGCTTTAGAAATTTTTCAGAAGCTTTGGAGAAAATCTGATATTTTTTCCATATCAATGTCATACCGACACGCAGGGGTGGCTCTAAAGGCTTAAAGCAGATGGAGGATTCATCCGATGTATGAATGATGTTGTCTAAAGCAAAGGAATAGCCGATACCGTTTTCCACCATGACAGAACCGTTGTATAGAAGGTTGAAGGTTGCGATGATGTTCAGCTGAGTAGGATCTTTTTGCAGCCACTGGAAATATTATCTTCATTATTTTTGGAATTACGACTGCAAATCAGAGGCTTATCCCATAAATCCTCTGGCACGATGACATCTTTTTCCGCAAGCTCACTATCCTTTCGCATTAAAATACCATACGTATCTTTGCAGGGCAGCTCAATATAATCGTATTTCGATTTGTCAAAAATACCAAACACAAGTCCAAAGTCGATCAGCCCCTTATCCAGATCATCCAGCACATCCTTTGTATCTCCACTGGAAATGTGCAGGCGGAGCTGAAACTGCTGCTTTTGCAGCTGCTGAACGGCATGGATCAAAATGGATACCGCATGTGTTTCACCTGCTCCGATATAAAGATCTCCCTCTGTCACATTATCTTGTAAGGTGATCTCATCCTCGGTCTTCTTTACCAGATCAAGGATTTCCTCTGCCCGTTTTCTTAAAATCCTGCCTTCCTGCGTTAAGGTGATTTTTCGATTGCTGCGGATAAACAGCTGTTTTCCCAGCTCATCCTCCATATCCTTCATCTGTCTGGATAACGTCGGCTGAGATATATGCAGAAATTCTGCTGCACCGGATATGCTTTGTTCACGTGCGATTGTAAGAAAATATTGAAGTACTCTTAATTCCATTATGATATCCTCCTGATCACTGTTATGAAAGAAAATACTTTCGTTTCCCATTATGGGGCAGAGCCGTTCGATTATGCTGCACAGTTCCCATAATAGCGCTATAACAACCTACCATAAAGAATGAAATGCTTCATTTTTTATTCTTCGGGTGCTGTAATCTATACCCCATTATACCACAGTGCGTGGCATGTGACATACAGGAAAAAAGAGCAGTCACGATTACGGATCGAAGAGTATCCATAATCATCGTTTTACACTACTGTAATTTAGAAAATTATTACAAACTATATAGAGGGTTGAAAAATGAAAAAGGGAATTGAAAACACACTATGGTACATGAAGGAATGCGGTTGTCAAGAGGATATCATCCGGGAATATGAAAAACTTATAGGATCGCCGCATAGAGAAGAAGCTGTTGCTATGCTTGAGATGTATTGCAAACAATTGCAGGAACAAATAGAAAAGGAATATAAAGCAGTTGACCGCATGGATTATCTGATCTATGAAATTGAGAACAGCGAAACATAAGGAAGATTTATCCTGAAGGGAGGCGGAGATATGAACATGAAAGAATTTTGCAGGCAGTATGCTGTGACGGAGGATGTGATCAAAGCCTTCCTTCATGCAGGGTTATTGAAGGACTTTGAAGATGATTTGGAAAGGGGTCGTCTTTGCTGTTTCGCTGTACAGCGACTGGAAACCTGTTTGTGTTTGCATGCACTGGGCTTTGATATACAAACGATAAAAGCATACTGTTCCTTAGCAGAATCAGAAGACGATACCCGGGCGCTGAGAAAGGAAATGTTACAAGAGCGCCGCGATGAGCATCTGAAGAATGCACATCGGATAAAGAAAACGCTGGATTGTCTGGATGCTGTTTTACAGGAGCTGAAATCGGATACAGAAGGTGGAACATGAGAAGGAAGGATATTGCCGCATTTTTTGGAATCCTCTGTTATACACTCACTGTGTTTGCCGGTCTTTATGTATACTATACAAAAACTACAATGCTTTATGGAACGATATGTGAAACAGAAAGCAAAGGATACAGGAAGGAAGCAGAACGAAAAAAGCATAATTTAGAGTTACGTATGCCAAGTGATAAGTCTGTGTATAAGGAACAGGCTTCCGCATCAGCGGAGCCGATATAAAAACAGATAGGAACAGAATACAGGTTACCACACATAAGGAAAGGCATAAAGCTCATGCCGTAGAGTAGGAAGCTATATCGTCTATCCAAATCATTTGTAACATAAACAGTTTACCAAACGTGGTAGAAGGAGGCAGTTTTATGAAGAATATTATCGTTATCAGTACGAGCTTAAGAAAAAATGGAAATTCCGAACGTCTTGCGGATGCATTTGTAAAGGGTGCGAAGGAGGCAGGTCATATGGTAGAAAAATGTTCGCTGCAAGGTTGTGCTATGCATTTTTGCACAGGCTGCATGGCATGCCAGCATAGCAGGCAGGGGCAGTGTGCAATGCCGGATGATGCGGATATCCTGATACAAAAGATGGCAGCAGCGGATGTTATCGCATTTGCAACACCGGTATATTTCTATGAAATGTGCGGACAGATGAAAACTTTGCTGGATCGGACAAATCCGTTGTTTCCGATTCCTTATAAGTTTAAAGATATCTATCTGTTAACGACAGCCGCTGATTCTGAGCAACATGCAATGGACGGGGTGATTAAGGGTCTACAGGGCTGGATTGACTGCTTTGATAAGAGTTCGTTAAAGGCTGTGGTATATGGTACCTCGATCGATGGTATGGATGCAGTACTTGAACATCCCGAAATCTTAAACGAAGCCTATGAGCTGGGAAAAAAAGCGTGATGGAAATATCACAGGTTGAATAAAATAGGAGGTAGTAAGCATGGATACTATAAAACAGGCATATTTAACAGGAGAGAGAGCATTATTTCACGCATCGGATGTACAGGTGGAGGACAGCACCTTTGCGCAAGGGGAATCCCCGTTAAAAGAAAGCCGCAATATTCGTCTTCACAACAGCATCTTCAAGTGGAAATATCCGCTTTGGTATAGCACCGATATAGAATGCAGTCATATCACGCTGATGGAAACTGCACGCTCCGGTATCTGGTACAGTGAACATGTCACGATGAAGGATTGTGTTCTTCAGGCACCGAAAACATTTCGCAGATGCTCTGATATCACACTTGAGAATGTACAGCTTCCCAATGCTCAGGAAACCTTCTGGAATTGTTCCGATATCCGGCTCCAGCGAGTACATGCTGCCGGGGACTATTTTGCGATGAATGCCGAAAACATCACCATTGATGAATTCACCTTATCCGGTAACTATGCATTTGACGGTGCAAAGCATGTGGAGCTTCATCATGCAACGCTGTTATCCAAGGATGCCTTCTGGAATTGTGAAGATGTAACCGTCTATGATTCATTGATTATCGGAGAATATCTGGGATGGAATGCAAAGAATGTGCGTTTTGTGAATTGCACCATCGACAGTCTGCAGGGAATGTGTTATATGGATCATGTTGTACTGGAAAACTGTAAACTCCTCAATACCACACTGGCATTTGAGTATTCATCGGTACAGGCAGATATCACTTCCTCCATCGAAAGCATATCCAATCCATATGAAGGCAGAATTCGTGCAAAAGAAATCAAGGAAATTCGATTGGAAAAAGAGTATGTGGATCCGTCGGGAACACAGATCGAGGTGCAGGAGCTGAGTGCATGAATCCGTTGTTTGATACCGTCATTGAGCGAAGAAACACCAATTCTCTAAAATGGAATGTAGAGGAGGATACCATTGCCATGTGGGTGGCGGATATGGATTTTCGAACAGCTCCCTGTATACAAAAAGCGATGCAGAATACTGCAGCTCTAGGAATCTATGGCTATTGTGAGGTTCCGGAAGCCTTTTATACAAGTATTCAGGAATGGTGGAGGCAGGAGCACTGCTTTGCGATGGAACGGGAATGGATGATGTTCAGCAGCGGGGTGGTGCCGGCAATTTCTTCCATGGTTCGACGGCTGACACAGCCTGCGGAAAAGGTGGTAGTGCTGTCTCCAGTATATAATATTTTTTATAATTCCATTGTGAACAACGGCAGAAGGGTTCTTGCCAGCGAGCTGCTGTATGAGGGAGGTACCTATGAAATTGACTTTATCGATCTGGAGCAGAAGCTGCAGGATCCGCTTACAACACTGATGATCATGTGCAATCCGCATAATCCGATTGGTAAAATATGGAGCAGGGAGGAGCTGACACAGATCAATGCACTCTGCAGGAAGCATCATGTGATCGTCATCAGTGATGAGATTCACTGTGATCTCTGTGAGCCTGGAGAAAAGTATCTTCCCTTTGCCGCGGTAAATGCATCATGTCTGCAAAACAGTATTACCTGTCTGTCCGCAAGCAAGGCTTTTAATCTTGCCGGATTACAGGCTGCCTGTGTTGTGATTGCGGATGAGGGGATACGCAATCGGATATGGCGCGGCTTCCATACGGATGAGGTGGCGGAACCAAATGTTTTTGCCTGTGAAGCAACCATTGCCGCATGGATGGAGGGGAAGGACTGGCTGAAGGATTTGAACCATTACATCAGTGCCAATAAAAAAACGGCACAGCACTATCTAAAAACACAGCTCCCTGAGCTGCATGCTGTCGAATCGCAGGCGACGTATCTGCTGTGGATTGACTGCCATGTACTGCATCCCTTTGTGGATCAGTTTTGTGATTTTCTGCATAAGGAACACGGGCTTCTTGTTTCCAAAGGCTCTGCCTATGGAAAAAGCGGAGAGGATTTTATAAGAATCAACATAGCCTGTCCCAATGCACTTATGCGCACGGGGCTTAAGCGGCTGTCAAAAGGCTATCGCGCATTTACGAAGCAGTTTTCAGAGTGCCGTTGAGCGTATAGAAACATTTGAAGCAGGAAGTGCTGTATACTAAGGGAATCGGGTGTTTTCATCAGGATAGCATCGATTCCTTTTTCTTATGATTCAGCACATAGCTCATGCTGCTGCAGGATCAGAAACTGTCTGATAAAATCATAACATCCTGTGATTTTAAATGATTCTTGAAAGCTTTTCCTGTATTTCATGCCACATTTGCGGTATAATTCACATAACAAACCTATTTTTGTGTAAAGTGGGGACTGTTAAGGAGAGGATGTTTTCTATGCTTCAGATAAAAAATATATACAAACAATATCAGACAGGCAGTTTGATCCAGAAGGCATTGGATGGCGTTAGCCTGAATCTGCGTGATAATGAGTTTGTCGCTATACTGGGACCGAGCGGCTCCGGTAAAACGACGCTTTTGAATATCATCGGAGGACTGGATCGTTATGATCAGGGAGATTTGATCATCAACGGAATTTCAACAAAGAAATACCGTGACAGAGATTGGGATTCGTATCGAAATCATACCATCGGTTTTGTGTTTCAAAGCTATAATCTGATACCGCACCAGACAGTGCTGGCCAATGTTGAGCTTGCATTGACGATTTCCGGTATATCCAAGGCCGAGCGAAGAGAAAAGGCCAGAAAGGCTCTGGAGGAGGTTGGACTTGGCAATCAGGGGCATAAAAAGCCGAATCAGATGTCAGGCGGACAGATGCAGCGTGTTGCCATAGCGCGTGCACTGGTGAATGATCCGGATATCCTGCTGGCGGATGAGCCGACCGGAGCTTTGGACAGTGAAACAAGTGTACAGGTAATGAATCTGCTGAAGGAGGTTGCCAAGGATCGCCTGGTCGTCATGGTAACCCACAATCCGGAGCTGGCACAGGATTATGCGACCCGTATCGTATCGCTGCGGGATGGCAGGATTCGCAGTGATTCCAATCCCTATGCAGTAAGCGAGGAAGGGCTGGAACCGCCCAAGCATGAAACTATGGGGAAGTCCTCCATGTCCTTTCTGACCTCACTGTCGCTGAGCTTTAATAATCTTCGTACCAAAAAGGCGAGAACCATTCTGACCTCCTTTGCCGGTTCGATCGGAATTATCGGAATCGCACTGATCCTTTCCCTTTCCAACGGTGTGAATCAGTATATTCAATCCATTGAGGAAGAAACCCTGTCTGAATATCCGCTGCAAATTCAGAGTACAGGCTTTGATATCACATCCATGATGACAGATGCCCATCCCGGCCAAAAGCAGGGGGATGATGAGGAAGACAAAATTCATGTTTCTCAAATGATTACGAACATGTTTTCAAAAATCGGCTCCAATGATCTGACATCACTGAAGCAGTATCTGGACAGCGGAAAAACCGATATCGAGGAACATACCAATTCGATTGAATACACCTACACAGTGGCTCCGCAGATTTACAGCACGAAAACGGATACTGTGCGTCAGGTACATCCGGATACCTCCTTTTCCTCACTGGGCTTTGGCTCCTCCAGCAACACCAACAGCATGATGTCCTCCATGATGAGCACGGATGTGTTTTATCAGATGCCGCAGGATACCGGGCTGTATGAGGATCAATACGATATCAAGGCAGGGAGATGGCCGAAGCAGTATAATGAATGTGTACTCGTTCTGACAAAGAATGGCAATATCAATGATTTTATGCTGTACACACTGGGGCTTCGCGACTATAAGGAGCTTGACAAAATGGTGGAGCAGTTCTCCAGAGATGAGAAGGTAAACGTTCCGGATGAGAGCCGCTCCTACAGCTATGAGGAGCTTGTGGGAACCACCTATAAGCTTGTCGATGCCGCTGATTATTATGTATATGATAAAACCTATCATGTGTATAAGGATAAAACAGAAGATAAGAAATATATGAAGCAGCTGGTTCAAAACGGTGAAGATGTAAAAATCGTCGGTGTAGTTCAGCCAAGCAGCTCAGCGACCGCGACGATGCTGAAGGCAGGAATCGGCTATCCGGCCGAGCTGACGATGCATGTGATCGAACAGGCCAAGAACAGTGAAATCGTGAAGAAACAGCTGGCAAAGCCGAATACGGATGTATTTACCGGGAAGTCATTTACAGACAAAAGCAGCAAAGCATTCGATATGAATTCGTTATTCACGGTGGATACACAGATGCTGAAGCAGGCCTTTTCCTTTGATCAGAGTAAGCTGAATATGGATATGTCCAAGCTTGATCTCAGTGGTATCAAGATGGATATGTCCAAGCTGCCGCAGATTGATTTTCAAGGGATCCTGTCCAGTCTCGATGTTCAGATTTCACAGGAGCAGCTGCAGTCGCTGGCAACGGCATTGCAGACGGATTTTCAGAAATATATGGTCGAGCATGCACTGCTTGATCCCACCAGGATGAATGAATATTTCCTTGCCTATCTGCAGAGCGATTCTGCACAGGCGCTGATTCAGAAGGGAATGAGCACGCTGCTGCAGCAAAGCGGATTGACCGGGCAGTTTGAAGCACAGCTGCAGAAGCAGATGCAGACGATCATGACACAGTATACATCCACACTCACAGCACAGCTGCAAAAGGAATTGAGCACACAGCTGCAGAGCCAGCTTGGAAATCTTGCAAGCAGTATGCAGGATGCAATTCAGATCGACGCAAGCGTATTTTCCAAGGCAATCAAAATGAATATGAATGAAGAAGAGCTTTCCGAGCTGATGATGTCCCTTATGACCACAGAGGTCTCCTCCTATGACGGTAATTTAAAAAATCTGGGATATGCCGATCTGGATAAGCCGGGCGGCATCAGCATCTATCCGAAGAATTTTGAAAGTAAGCAGAAGGTGATCGATGTACTGGATGGCTATAATGCAAATATGGAGAAGGTGGATGAGGACAAGGTGATTTCCTATACCGATTATGTGGGTACACTGATGTCCTCGGTGACTGATATTATCAATGTTATCAGCTATGTACTGATCGCCTTTGTCGCCATCTCACTTGTGGTATCGTCCATCATGATTGGTGTTATCACCTATATCAGTGTACTGGAACGAAAGAAGGAAATCGGTATTCTGCGTGCAATCGGTGCCTCCAAGAAAAATATTTCGCAGGTATTCAATGCGGAGACATTCATCATTGGTCTGCTGGCAGGTCTGCTTGGAATCATAATCACCCTGCTGCTGCTCATACCTGGCAATATGCTCATTCACCATCTGGCAGGAAATGTGGAGGTCAGTGCTGCTTTACCGCTGGCAGGCGGTGTCATATTGATTGTCCTGAGTGTCATTCTGACACTGATTGGCGGTTTGATCCCATCGAAGAAGGCGGCTCAGGAGGATCCGGTTACCGCCCTGCGTACAGAATAAGCTGATTGTTATATAGAATTTCAGAATTTTCAATGAAACAGAAATACAGCTGTGTGTGAGTATACTCCCGCAGCTTTTTTTATCAGGCTGACGATGTGCATTGTTTTTTTAAAGACTGAAATTCTCATACCATCATATATCTGCTCTCCTGATCACAGCAAATATACATAAAGCATAACCTTTGCGAAGCATTTGTTTTTTTTATGTTAGTTTTATAGCTTAAATTATAACCTATTTGATAAAAAAAGAGCTTTTTTATTGCCTTAAGAAAGCAAAAACGGTTATAGATTTACAGTAATGCTGCATATGGTTATCTGTGCAGCTCTTACAGAGAAAGGGGTGGAGAGTTATGAAACGATGGTTTTCCCTGATCCTGGCTGGATGTATGCTGATGCAACTAACACTTGGTTCTTCTTCCGGCTATATGAAGGCTGAAACAGAGTCTGAAGGACCTGCAGAAGTGTCAGATGAAGTGCAGGTGCAGAATGTGGAACCGCAACTGGAAGCAGCTGAAGAACAGGAACAGTCGGTACAGAATGTTTCGGAGGAAGAAACGCAGACGCAGGATCAAAAAGATGAGAAACCACGAACAACTCCCATAGAACAAAATAGCAATGAGGGCAAAGAGGAGCCTGTTCGAAAACAGATCAACGGCAGTATTACCGTTTCTTTTTTAACAGGTAAAGGATTGTCTGAGCGTCAGAGCTTTCAACTGACGCTGAAGCACGGCAGTGAGGAGGAAACAAGAACTGCTGTTCTGGAGGCTGCGCAGGGAGCTTCCGCTGTATCTGCTGTTTTCGAAAATCTTCCGAAAGGCACCTATACGCTGCAGGTGGCTGCGAAAGGGTATCGAACATATGAGCAGATATTTCAGATGGACGGGTATGATCAAAGCATTCAGCTGTATCTTGGTACAGCACCGCAGCTGTTTGAGGATGTACAGCCGGGATTGCTGGCATATGCGGCATCGAATGTACAAATCAAGGATTTCGTAGATGCGCTGGATCGGGGAAGTGCGGACAGCATTTATGATATCAATCAGGATGGAACGGTGGATCTTGCGGATTTACAGAGGCTCTATGATGAGCGCAGGGAATATAAGCAGCAAACCTCCGCTATAGAACGAAGAGTTCCAAAAAGCGCTGTAGGTGTTTCCATTGAAGCGGGAACGCAACTCGTTTCCGGAAAGCTGGAGGATGTATTGGCTGCGGAATCTGCTGTGACGTTGAAACATGCCGACGGACAGGCGATCAGCACAGACCATCCGTTGCAGCTGACCTTTGATTTTCAGCAGAATGAAAACCCGATCCGCATGGAAGGCTTTACCATTCAGGCACCGCTTGAGAGTGTAAACAAAATTGCGGATGGAATGATTCTTGTTGAAATCGAGGGACAGGATGAGCCGTTGCAGGTGCCAATTGTAAATTACTACCGTTCCCGTCGTGCTGCGTCCTCTCCTTATGTGGAAATGGATGTGAGGGGAAATCTGATTGTGCATCTCGGTGATCAGATTGCAGTGAAAAAGGTGACGATTAAGGTAACCAAAACGACACAGGCGCAGGGTAGTCTGGTCGAGATTTCCAAGGTTGAATTTCTAAATGACATGGAAACACGTATTCCGGAGCCGGAGATGAATATACCGAAAAATCTGCAGGGAACTGCCGGAGATAAAAAATTCACAGTTTCATGGACTCCGGAGAGAAACGTAACGGGCTATGAGGTGCGAATTGAGGCAGACGGATACCGTGAGGTTGTCAAAACAACGGTACCAAGTGTGACCGTCACACAATTTAAAAAGGACAAGCTGGAAAACAAAAAGGAGTATATGGTTTCTGTACAGTCTGTGAACTTTGATTGGAAAAGCGGGTATTCTGCACCGATAACATTGACGCCACAGACCAGCAGTAAGCCGGCGGCACCGGATGATGTAAAGGCGTCCGGCGGTTACCGCTCCATAAGCTTATCCTGGAAAAACATGAAGGATACAGATAGCTATCATGTATTCTACAAAGAAGAGATCGGAGATTCCTTTACAAAAATCAGCAATATCACAAAAACAAGTTACACGCTGGAAGGTTTAAAGGATGAAACCACGTATATTCTGTACGTCACGGGTGTTAATGAACTGGGAGAGGGTCCAGGCTCCATGAAGGTTAAGGCATCCACGCTAAGTGTAAAGCGTGCGCAGATGCCTTCCTATAAGCTGATCAATGATTCCAACGGAGAAGGAAAGCTCACACAGCATATCGTCTCTGCAAAGCATGTTGTCGGAAGCATGGTAAACAGCAGTCTGGATACAGATGCCCAAAGTGCCAACGGTCTTGTGGATGACAGCTATGAGTCCTACTATCGTTTAGAGGACTGGGATGACGCGGTCAGCTATCACCAGTGGCAGTGGGGGACTACCGTACAGCTGGATCAGGAGTATACAATGGATCGCTTCACACTGGCTGCACCGATGGATACGGTCGGCTATGGAGCTGCGGCAATCTACTATTGGGACAGTGAACAGAATAAGGAAGTACAGGCATCGAATGTTCGCATACAACAGAAGGATGACGGACAGGGAAGAAAATATTATGTGATCAAGCTGGCAAAGCCGATTAAGACAAGCCGCGTGCGTTTTGGTCTGACTACATCCGGCGGTGTAAGAAACATCATGGTGGCAGAAATCCGTTTCTTCCAATACGATTCTCTGGAATCGGATATTCAGGCATTATTTGCTGATAATCTTCATCTGACACTGGCAAAGGATGTGGACACAGAGCTTCTGAATACACTGCAGCAGCGTCTTGACACCAAGGATCATGGAGAATATCATCCGGATCAAAAAGCACTGCAGGTGGAACTGGATACAGCGAAGCAGCTGTATGCGGAACAGGATACGCTGAACGATACGATTGCAGTACATGCCAATCTTCGCTCAAACAAAGATTCCGGTATCTCTGTAGGTGGTCTGAATGCATGGCAGCCGCTGGGTATCAGTGCTTATGCAGGACAGGAGCTGGTCATTTATGTAGGAAATCCGGGAATGAAAACCGGGCAGAACAGTTCCCTGAGTCTTGTTGCAACACAGCAGCATGCGGAGGCAAGCGGATTTGCCAAGACGGTCGGCAATTTGAAAATCGGCAGAAATGAAATAACGATTCCGCAGATTACTTCTACCGATGTTGAAAAGGGTGGCGCGCTCTATCTTCAATATAACGGAAACAAGGACACGGATCAGTATGCGGTAAGAGTCAGCTCAGGCACAAGGGTTCCAACGCTTGATCTGTATCAGGTAAAGGATAAAGAAGAACGGATGAAAAGAATCCGTACCTACATCGAAGAGCTGCAAGACTTTGTCCCGAATTTGCAGCAGCAGCATGAGAAAGATCATAAAACAGAGGGCAATGAGCAGGTATCCTATGTATACGACGAGAAAACGTGTGCTTTGAATATCACGGATATCATGCTGGATCAGATGATGTATTCCATACCGGCATCTCAGGTTTGGAATGCGGTGAATGACGGCTCTGTAGAGGCAGGCGCTGAAAAGCTGAATGCTTCCCTTAACGCAATGGATGACATGATGACGCTTTTCTATCAGCATAAGGGACTCACTGATAACTTTAAGGAAGGTACTGCACAAAATGTGAAGGACAAGAATCATTTACCTGCACAGCATTTGAATATTCGATACATGAAAATGTTTGACGGCGCCTTTATGTATGCTTCCGGCAATCATATCGGTGTGGAATGGGGTTCCACACGCGGACTGGTGAACAGCAAGTCGGTAGAGGTTGATGAAAACGGAAAGAAAATCGGGGTTGGAACATACTTCGGCTGGGGCATTGCTCATGAAATCGGACATAACATCAATCAGGGAAGCTATGCAATTGCTGAAATCACAAATAATTATTTCTCCCTTCTGGCACAGGCAGATGAGACGAATAACGGTGTGCGGTTCAAATATGAGGATGTATACAAAAAAGTAACATCCAATGTAACGGGGCGGAGTGACAATGTATTCACACAGCTTGGAATGTACTGGCAGCTGCATCTGGCATATGATCGCGGATATAATTACAGAACCTATGCGGATTATGATGAAATATTCAAAAATCTGTTCTTTGCGCGCGTAGACAGCTATGCAAGAAATACAGCATTGGCACCTGCTCCTAATGGTATCAAGCTGACACTTGGCAAGGATGCCGAGCAGAATATCATGCGGTTGGCGAGTGCTGCGGCAGAAAAGGATTTGAGTGACTTCTTCCAGCGCTGGGGTATGGTGATGGATGCGGATACCAAAGCATATATGCAGCAGTTTGAAAAGGAAGCACGCGCCATCTATTATGTAAATGATGAAGCACGTGCCTATGAAATCGAGCATGGCGCAAGTGAAGGTATCAGCGGCAGGGATGTTGCCACTGCATCTGTTTCAAAGAATGATCGCTCCAGTGTAACACTGACACTGGGCAATACTGCAGATCAGGCAGATGCAATTCTCGGTTATGAAATTGTAAGAACGACCTATGATCAGGGAAAGCAAAAGGACGAGGTTGTCGGATTTACCATGGACAACAAATTCACAGATCAGCTGGGTCCAGTAAGCAACCGCTCTGTTTCCTATAAGGTGACTGCGATTGATAAATTCCTGAACCGCTCAGCGGCCGTACAGGTTTCTCCAGTCAAGGTAGAGGGTGACGGCAGTCAGGTTAAGGACAGCTGGACCATCACGACGAATATGCTGTCAAAAGATGATGAACAGAAGCCGGCAGAAGGCGAGGATCCATGTGCTCCACAGCTGAAATCAGCGGCATACCGCATGATTGATGACGGCACGGCAGAAGAAAACACCTATACCGGTGCATCTACAAATGCGGATTCGCAGATTACGATCAATATGGGGAAAACCACGGAAGTGACAGCCCTGCGTTATCACCGCGGTACGGATGAACGTTATGATATGACAGATTACAGGATTGAAATCAGTCAGGATGGCAAAACATTTAAAAAGCTTAAAGAAGGAACCTTCGACTTTAAGGATGATGTGGCAACTGTCTATTTCCAAAATGCGGACAACGACCCATGGATAGTAACCTATGATGCTGTTTATGTACGTATCACTGCCTTAAACAAGAAAAACAGCACACTGGTCATTCCGGAATTGGATATTCTGGGACCAACGGGTGATAATATCGAATTTTATAATGAGGAAGCGGCAGAGACAGCGTCAATCGGTATTCTGAAAGAAGATGTTATCCTTCAGGAGAAAGATGAAACGCATGAGGAACAGAAGATTGAAAAGGGATCTCTGATTTTTACAGGAACTTATAAGGGAAACCCGGCTTACAATGTCGTTATGCTGTATGATGAAGCAGGAAATATTATCGGCGGAACAGACGCAGAGGGTTCTCTGATTGCCAATCAGGTTATTTTTGCCCCAAATCCACAGAATGCATTGCTTGGTGAGGTTTCCGAGGGTACCTGGGTATACTGGATTGCAGAAAAAGATTTGAACAGTGAGCAGCTGCCTGAAAAAGTCCGTGCAGAGCTGTATCGTGTAGATAATGCCCTGACCAATGAGGGACAGCGGCTGGTCAGCGATACCCTGCTCGTCAAGATTCCGGAGATTTTGCCGGAAATCACATTGACAAAATAATACTGAAAAGCAAGGAAAAGAAAGGAGAAGGCTGATGAAAACATGGCTGCAGCGAGGAGTATCCCTGTTACTGATTTGCCTGCTGGCAGGTCCCATCGCCATCCAGGCGGATACGATTGAAAAAATTATCCTTACCGCGAAGGAGAATCAGGTAGAGGCTGTACTCATACCATCCGATACCAAGGATACGATACGTTCCTTACAACTGAGCTTTCAGATCAAGGCGAAGCAGGGGAAGGTACTGAAAGAACATGTACAGTTCAGGTTTCACCGTGATATCAAAAGCGATGTACAGGAATGGCGCTATCAGGAGGATACCGGGAGGCTGACCATCTATCTTTCCGGTGATGAGCATCTGTATGCACAGGATGAATTGCATCTTGGAATGGTGGAATTGAAGCTTGCCGCTGGAACTAAGGCGGAAGTAAGCGTAATCGAAGACAGTCTGAAAACCGTAAACGATGTATATGCGGTCAATGAGGTATCCGGTATGGATGCAATCGCACCGGTTACGATAGAAAAAGCAGATTCCGGTGATAACAATGTGCCTTCAGAAACTCCGGATACAAATAAACCGCAGGAGAATGACAAGGAAAGTACGCCGGAAGGAAAACCGGACATTCCGGATACGGGTAAACCTGATAATTCTCAGGAGAACACACCTCTTGATGCTTCAAAGGCAGATACATCTGAGAAAGCTCAGAATAAGGGAAGTGTGGACAAAGCGGAAAAGGGTGTCGATACAGGTGATAAAACACAGGCGCAGATATACGCATTAGGCATGCTCGGTGCTCTTGTGGCAGGCAGTATCCTATGGATATTGAGAAAGAAAAAAGAGCTGCAAATCAAGTAAAGAAGGAGAGGGTCAAGGGAATTCAATATGGTTTCCTTGACTCTTTTTTATAGTTTTGTAGCATGTGCTTTCCTTATGGTAAGCAGCAAAGAAGCGATTTGCAGGTTTCTCCATGCGATATGTTGTACAGTCGCTGTCGCAGTAATGATATTTGTGTCATGCAGAGGCTATTTAGAAAGACAATACGCCTTTATGAAATAATTTTCAGTATTGATGACATTATTTTCATAAAACTGTGAAAATTTATTGACATCCATGCATTCACCCCGTATAATTTCAATAAGCCTACTAAAACACTAGGCATTTGAAAGAGAGGGAGCAATATGAAAGAGAAAGCATATAAATTTGAAACCCTGCAGCTGCATGCCGGACAGGAGGAGCCAGACAGCGCAACCGATGCAAGAGCAGTACCGATCTATGCGACAACATCCTATGTATTCAAGGATTCCGAGCAGGCAGCACAGCGTTTCGCCTTACGTGAGGGGGGCAATATCTACAGCCGTCTGATGAATCCGACATCGGATGTGTTTGAACAGCGGATGGCCGCGTTGGAGAATGGCGCTGCGGCTTTGGCTACGGCATCCGGGTCTGCGGCAATCGATTATGCAATCCGCAATATCGTGACCTGCGGCGATCATATCGTTTCCTCCTCTACGGTCTACGGGGGAACCTATAATCTGTTTGCCAACACACTGACAGACAGCGGCATCACGACTTCGTTTGTGGACGGAAGTGATCCGAAAAACTTTGAAGAAGCCATTCAGGATAATACAAAGGCTGTGTATCTGGAATCCCTTGGAAATCCGAATGCGGATATCATCGATCTGGAGGCTGTTTCAGAAATCGCCCATCGTCATGGTATTCCGGTGATTGTCGATAACACATTTGCCACACCGTTTTTATTCCGTCCGCTCGAGCACGGAGCGGATATCGTTGTCCATTCCGCAACCAAGTTCATCGGCGGACATGGCACGGTTATGGGCGGTGTCATTGTGGACGGAGGACGCTTTGACTGGGCACAGAACGATAAATTCCCGGGGCTGTCAAAACCTAATCCTTCCTATCACGGCATTGTCTTTACGCAAGCCGTGGGGAATATCGCCTATATCATGAAGATCCGGACTACATTGATGCGTGATCAGGGAGCATGTCTGTCCCCGTTCAATTCATTTCTGCTGCTGCAGGGGCTGGAGACATTATCTCTGCGTGTGGAACGCCACGTAGAAAATGCAGGAAAGGTCGTTGACTTTCTGCAGAAGCAGCCTAAGGTGGCTGCGGTGCATCATCCCTCTCTTGCACAGGGGAGAGAGAAAGAACTGTATGATCGCTATTATCCAAAGGGAGGCGCATCCATCTTCACCTTTGAGATAAAGGGAAGTGAGGAACAGGCGAGAACCTTCACGGAATCTCTGTCCGTTTTCTCGCTGCTTGCAAATGTGGCGGACGTGAAATCCCTTGTAATTCATCCGGCCTCCACAACCCATTCACAGATGAGTGCACAGGAGCTGGCAGCTGTTAAAATCACACCGCAGACTGTACGGCTTTCCATTGGCACTGAGCATATTGACGATATACTGGAAGACCTGCGGCAGGGATTCACAGCTATATCAGCTGGCAAATAAAATGACAGATGTGCATTTCTTGTGTATAATAATTCACAGAGAAAGTGAGGACATACGATATGACATGGATGTGCAGTATTTGTGGATACACCTATGACGGTGAGGATTTCACAAAGGAAGCGGATGATTATCTGTGCCCGTTATGCGACAGCGGAAAAGAGAGCTTCCAGCAGCGTGATCTGGCAACGGAAATCACAGCAGCAACCAATCAGTATTTTGCGGTCAAGGAAGAAAAATAAAAATCTGATCTGCATACAAAAAAAGGTGTCATCACTTATGTGTTATCTAAGTGTTTGACACCCTTTTTCTGTTCCTATACAGTCTGCACTCCTGACCAGCTTTTCGATGCGGGAATGCGGAAAGGAACCCAGGCAGAGAAGGGAGCTTTCCAGACGGTCCTCCTCGGTGAAAGTGGGTATGCGGGAAAAATAGGAAATCAGCTCGCAATATGTGTGATAGGTTTTCTGCAGCTGTCCCTTTCCAGCCTGTGTAAGACAGATGCTCTGATAGCTTTTTTTCTCAATCAAACCTTCACTGATCAGCTTTTGTAGCATACGGCTGGCAGCCGGCAGTGAGATGGACAGCTTTCTTGCGATATCCACGCAGTGCAGGCATTCCTGCTCCTGAAACAACTCATACAGGGCGATGTAATAGTGAACGCGGCGATTATAGCTGATATCACTCATACGCTTCATACCCCAATGCTTGGATGGCTTGAAACAGCTCCTCTTTATTGAGCGGATGATTGCTGTATACATCGACAACTTCCTTTTGAAGATTTACAAGGGCAGCCGTATCCTGCATCTGATTAAGTCTGTGTTCAATGCTTGCCGCGCAGCTTTCACAATGCATACCGTGTATATGATACTGCTCATGTATTGCATATTGATCCGTCTGTACGCTGTCTCTGAATACAGGTCCGCCGCCACCGCAGCAGCCGTTTTTTATTCTTTTTCTTGACCGATGGAAGGCAAAGACAATATACAAAACGAGTAGTATGAGTATGATGATGGTTGCCATCATCTCACCCCCTTTTTCAGATAAAGTTTAACACGGCTAACAAAATGTGTCAATGCCATTTCCTGTATGCAATCGCTCTTGCCGTATGCAGAAGGGGATGCGAAAACCTGTTGTATCCATTTTCTGCTTGCCTGCTTGATGAACGCATTCCTTATGATAAGCATGCTCTTTTTATAAGCTGCCTGCGCTCACATACTGCGACGATCTCTATCAGAATATGCTAAGAGCAGCCTTACAAGGACTCATAAAAGCATTCAAAAACATAGGATAGAAAAAAAGGATGTAAAAAGAGCGATAAGTGGCTTTAGAGGACACATACGATAAGCGATCACAAAATAGAAAGAAGAATCATGCTTTCAGAAAAGGAACGTCGTAAGAAGGAATGCAAAAAAGCTTCAAAAGAGATTGACATACGGAGCCCTGATGAAGTATACTTATTCCATAAGTTAGATTAAGATAACTTAATAGGCAGAGGGATTCCTCTGTTTCTTATTAGAACTATAGTTAGACTAATCTAACATAAAGGAGGAAACATCGTGTCGTTTGTTGAACTGATTGCATACTATGCAGCACCAACATTGGAGGGTATGAAGCCTTCCTGTCTGTTCAGCTGCAGAGATAGTGAAGTTGGAAATGTAGAAGAATTTGTTCTGGCATATAACCGCTGTCTGAATCCAAAACGGATTTATCTTCAGATTATGAAGCATTCACCGGATTTCAAGCTGATCCTTGTATATCACAAGGATCTTCTGGATACGCATCTGTGTCAGGAGGATATACAGCAGTTTCTGTCTGCTTTCGGATACGGCTTTGTGACGACCAGACAGGCGCTTTATCATCTGCAGGAACATATGTGCAAGGAATGCTTTCCTCATGAAATCGGTGTCTTTCTCGGATATCCGCTGGATGATGTTGTGTCGTTTATACAGAACAACGGAAAAAATTATCAGGAAATCGGATACTGGAAGATTTATCACAATCTCTCCCGTGCGAGAAAAACAACGGCACGCTTTCTGCAGAGCATGGAATGTACTCTGGAAAAACTGCAGGAAGGCATTCCTCTGGAACAGCTGATAACAGCTTAGGAAAGGATGGAATCACATGAATATTCTTATCGCATACTGGTCAGGAACCGGAAATACAGAGGCTATGGCAAATGCTGTTGCACAGGGCGTTGAAAAGGCAGGAAAGCATGCTGATGTCGTTCATGTCGCAGATCAGCCGGATGTATCCGCATATGATTACATTATCTTCGGATGTCCTGCCATGGGCGCGGAGGTACTGGAGGAGTCAGAATTTGAACCCTTCTTCATGCAGGCAGAAGGAACTCTGATGAATAAAAAGGTTGCGCTGTTTGGCTCCTACGGATGGGGCAGCGGTGAATGGATGCAGAGCTGGGAGGAACGTGTGGAAGCAGCCGGAGCCAATCTGTTTGAAAACGGACTGATTATAAATTACACACCGGATGCTGACGGCCTGGATGCCTGTGAGTCCTTGGGAGAACGCTTCGCCAATGCATAAAAACGTGTGCAGATCATTCGGTCTGCATTTCGTTTAGAAAGCCTTTGATAAAATCGTTTCTTTACAGTTATCTTCGGGCATATTCCTTGACAGTCGAAGACTGAAAGGGCATACAAGGAAAAAACTGGTTGACAGGCATGTTAGCCTGTGCTAATATTTGGGTGTGAAAGGTTAGTGTTTGCTAACAAAGGAGGTTGACATATGGTACTGACAGCTGCACCGATTGGAAAAAACTTTCAAATCGCAAAGGTGAATGGTAAGGATGAGGTTCGCAGTCATCTGGCGGCACTTGGTTTTGTAGAGGGTGCTGACGTAAGCGTGGTGAATGAGCTGAGCGGCAATGTCATCATCCATGTAAAGGATACACGGATTGCATTGGATAAGAGCCTGTCCAACCGCATCCATGTGAAATAGGAGGGAAATGAGCATGACATTAAAGGAAGTAAAACCTGGAAACAGTGTCACGATCCGCAGACTAAATTCTACCGGGCCGGTTAAGAAAAAGCTGATGGATATGGGACTTACCAAAAACACGGAAGTGTATATCCGCAAGGTTGCTCCGCTGGGAGACCCAATCGAGCTTACCGTGCGCGGTTATGAGCTGAGTATCCGTAAGGCGGATGCGGCACTGATCGAAGTGGAATAACATGTATTTTTTTTGAAGATTGAGTTAGGTTAAGCTAACAGAGGAGGGAGATTATGTACAGAATCGCATTGGCTGGAAATCCAAACTGTGGAAAGACAACGATGTTCAATGCACTGACAGGCAGTAACCAATATGTAGGCAACTGGCCGGGCGTAACCGTAGAGAAAAAAGAAGGGAAGCTGAAGGGTCATAAAGATATCGTGATTACCGACCTTCCGGGTATCTATTCCCTGTCACCGTATTCTCTGGATGAAGTGGTGGCAAGAAACTATCTGGTGGAAGAACAGCCGGATTTGATTATCAATATTATCGACGCAACAAATCTGGAGAGAAATCTGTATCTGACAACACAGCTGCAGGAAACGGGTATTCCGGTTGTTGCGGCACTGAATATGATGGATTTGATGCAGCAGAATAAAACAGAAGTGAACACATGTAAGCTGTCTGATCTGTTAAATATTCCGGTTGTGGAGGTATCCGCATTGAAAAACCGCGGACTGGATGAACTGATTCAGAAAGCAGTCGGTATGCTCAGTAACAAACATACTGCCTTTACCAATATTTACGAAGGACTGCTGAAGGATTGTCTGCTGAAAATTGCTGATCTGAGCGCCGTGCAGGCAAAGGGAGCCAGCAGCTTCTGGTATGCGGTGAAATATCTGGAAAATGATGAGAAAATTATGACATCCGCACCGCTAAACAGTACAGACAGCAGCATCGTAAATGCTTTGCGTAAGGAGCTGGAGGATAGCTATGACGATGATGCCGAAAGCATTATCACCAATGAACGCTATGAATACATCGCTAAGCTGATGAAGCAGACCTATGTGAAAAAGCACAGCGGTATGAATGTATCTGACCGTATTGACCGTTTTGTTACCAACCGCTGGCTCGCATTGCCGATCTTCGCTGTGGTGATGTATCTGGTATACTATGTATCCGTAACGACGGTTGGTAAGTATGTGACGGACTGGACAAATGATGTGCTGTTTGGAGATATCATTCCTCCTGCTGTGACTTCCTTTCTGGAAGGCATTGGAACTGCAGGCTGGCTGGTTTCTCTGCTTGTCGATGGTATCATTGCCGGTATCGGGGCAGTTCTCGGCTTTGTTCCGCAGATGCTGGTGCTCTTCCTGTTTCTGGCGATTCTGGAAGACTGCGGCTATATGGCACGTATCGCCTTTATCATGGACCGTATTTTCCGCAAATTCGGATTATCCGGTAAATCCTTTATTCCGATGCTGATCGGAACCGGCTGCGGTGTGCCGGGCATCATGGCAAGCCGTACGATTGAAAGTGAAAAGGATCGCCGTATGACGATCATGACAACGACCTTCATTCCATGCAGCGCCAAGCTTCCTATTATTGCACTGATTGCCGGAGCGCTGTTCCACGGAGCAAGCTGGGTGGCACCGAGCGCATATTTTGTCGGCATTGCTGCCATCATATTATCTGGTATCATGTTGAAGAAAACACGTATGTTTGCAGGTGATCCGTCACCGTTTGTCATGGAGCTTCCTGCCTACCACGTTCCAAAGACTTTGAATGTTCTTCGCAGCATGTGGGAGCGCGGATGGAGTTTTATCAAGAAAGCGGGAAGCATTATTCTGCTGTCTACGATCTTTATCTGGTTTACTTCCAACTTCGGCTTCGTAAACGGAGGCATCACCATGCTGGAAGAATCGCAGCTAAACGAAAGCTTCCTGGCGAATCTGGGCTCTGCGATTGCACCGCTGTTTGCACCGCTGGGCTGGGGAGACTGGCAGGCATCCGTTGCCGCAATTACCGGTCTGGTCGCAAAGGAAAATGTCGTGGCTACCTTTGGTATCCTGTACGGCTTTGCCGAAGTGGCAGAGGATGGATCAGAAATCTGGGGAACGCTGGCAGCAAGCTTCACGGTTGCAGCAGCATACTCCTTCCTGGTATTCAATCTGCTGTGCGCACCATGCTTTGCCGCAATCGGTGCGATCAAGCGTGAAATGAACAATGCGAAATGGACGATCTTCGCTGTCGCTTATCAGTGTGTATTCGCCTATGTGATTGCCTTTATGATCTTCCAGTTCGCAACCTTCTTTACAACCGGCGTATTCGGGATCGGTCTGATCATCGCTCTGCTTTTCCTGCTGGTTATGCTGTATCTGCTGTTTCGTCCGGAATCTAAAAAACAGGTGCATCTTGAAAAAGTAAAGGTCAATGCCTGACACCAAGAAAGAGAGGATTGATGAAGGATGGCTACCATTATCATTTCATTACTTTTGCTGCTGCTGATCATCCTTGCACTGCGGTCGATTCGCAAAGAGGAATCCTGCAGTGGGGGATGCAGCGGCTGTTCAAAAGGCTGTAAAAGCGGACAAGCTCTGTATGAGGCCTATCAGCAGGGAGAAAAGCAGCAGGTATGATATAGAAATCTTATCGCTGCTGTCTTCGCATTCGCGGCTTTCAATCGTATTGAAAAGGGGAATCGAGCTGCTGTTGCTGCATATCACAGCACTGGATTTCCCTGTTTTTATAGCATCGTCACCGCATGAGAACCTTATCCTGTATGAGTATGCTATCCTTCCTGCATGCACCAAAAGCCATGCGCCAATAGGGGATGTGAAAGCAGTGGGACAGTGTGATGGATCTATTGCCCGAGGTGCTCATCATTGGAAAACGGCAATGGTGTACAAGAAGACAGGGCCATCGCATAGCAGGTGTCAGGATATGTTTATAGTGTGTGCAGCTTCTCTTGAAAGTTGGGTGCTAAAGCGTGCAGCTTTCATGGCTGTATACAAGAAATAATGAAAAAAAGAATTGACAGTAAGCGATACCAATGATATTATTTACCCGTAAAAAGTGAATACTTCGTGGTGTGTTACTGTTATCAATAACAGGCATTAACTATTTGAGAAGATGGATTACCGAGTAAAGGCGGAGTCTGTCCAATCGAAGAGTGATGCCTGTTTTTTTTGCATTGCGAAGGATTCAAAAAAAGAAAGGTAGGAGAAAAAATGGTAGGAATTATTCTTGCAAGTCACGGTGATTTTGCGAAAGGCATTCTGCAATCCGGGGAAATGATTTTCGGAACGCAGCCCGATGTAAAAGCAGTAACACTGCAGCCAAGTGAAGGACCGGATGACATTCGCGCAAAAATGGAAGAAGCAATCACTACATTCGAAAATCCTGAACAGGTCCTGTTCATGGTAGACCTCTGGGGCGGTACACCGTTCAATCAGACAAGTGGACTGATCAACGGACATGAAGACACATGGGCTGTCGTTACAGGATTGAATCTGCCGATGCTGATTGAAGCATTTGCATCCAGAATGTCAATGGAATCCGCACAGGAGATTGCCGCACATGTATATGGGGTGGCAAAGGAAGGGGTTCGATTGCTTCCGGAGGCACTGGAGCCTGCACAGGAAAAACAGGCAGCTGAGCCGGTGACGCCGCAGGGAGCGATTCCTGAGGGAACCGTAATCGGAGACGGCCATATCAAATATGTGCTGGCACGTATTGATTCCCGTCTGCTGCATGGACAGGTAGCCACAGCATGGACAAAAACCGTGAAGCCAACGCGTATCATCGTGGTTTCCGACGGTGTAGCAAAGGATGAGCTGCGAAAAAACCTGATTGAACAGGCGGCTCCTCCGGGTGTGAAGGCCAATGTTGTTCCGGTTGATAAAATGATTCAGGTCGCAAAGGACCCGCGCTTTGGAAATACGAAGGCGATGCTGCTGTTTGAAACACCGCAGGATGCGCTTCGTGCCATTGAAGGCGGCGTGGATGTGAAGGAGCTGAATATCGGTTCCATGGCACATTCCGTCGGAAAGATTGCAGTGAGCAAGGTGCTGTCTCTTGGCAGGGACGATGTCAAAACCTTTGAAAAGCTGAAAGCAAAGGGAATTCAGTTTGATGTGCGTAAGGTACCAAACGATTCCAAAGAAAATATGGACGATATTATAAAGAAAGCCAAAGCAGAGCTGGCTTAAGGAACAGGAGGAAATCATAATGTCAATTATTACTATTTTACTAATCGTTCTTGTTGCTCTTCTGGCTGGTATGGAAGGGGTACTGGATGAATTTCAGTTCCATCAGCCACTGGTAGCATGTACGCTGATCGGTATTGTGAGCGGTCATATGAAGGAAGGTATCATTTTAGGAGGCTCCCTGCAGATGATGGCACTGGGCTGGGCAAACGTAGGAGCAGCGATTGCTCCGGATGCCGCCCTGGCTTCTGTTGCATCGGCAATCATCATGGTATTGGGATTGCAGGGTGGAGCAACCGATGTAAATAACGCAATTTCCACTTCCATTGCTGTTGCCGTACCGCTGTCCGTAGCAGGTCTGTTTTTAACAATGATCTGCCGTACTATTGCGATTCCAATGGTTCACTTTATGGATGCCGCTGCTGAAAAGGGAAATATCCGCATGATGGAGGTATGGCAGATGCTTGCTATCCTGCTGCAGGGTGTACGTATCGCGATTCCTGCTGCCGCCCTGTGTGTTGTATCTCCGGGTGTTGTTACGGATGTTTTGAATCAGATGCCATCCTGGCTGTCCGGTGGTATGGCAGTCGGTGGAGGAATGGTTGCCGCAGTAGGGTATGCCATGGTTATCAACATGATGGCAACAAAGGAAACCTGGCCGTTCTTCGCTCTGGGCTTTGTGCTAGCTGCACTGAACCAGCTGACGCTGATCGCACTAGGCGTAATCGGGGTTGTCATTGCACTGATTTATCTGGGACTGAAGGAGCACGGTGGTTCCAATAACGGCGGAGGAAGCAGTAATACCGGTGATCCGCTTGGCGATATATTGAATGATTATTGATCTTGAAGGAGGAAGAAAACATGGAGAAAATTACATTATCGAAAAAAGATCGTTTGTCAGTTGCATGGCGTCATCAGTTCCTTCAGGGTTCCTGGAATTATGAACGTATGCAGAATGGCGGCTGGTGTTATTCCATCATCCCTGCCATTAAAAAGCTGTATCCGAATAAGGATGATCAGATTGCCGCATTGAAGCGTCATATGGAATTCTATAATACGCATCCTTATGTGTCTGCACCGGTTATGGGTGTAACGCTGGCACTTGAAGAGGAGCGTGCCAACGGTGTGTCTGTGGATGATGCGGCAATACAGGGTGTCAAGGTCGGTATGATGGGACCGCTGGCAGGTGTCGGAGATCCGGTATTCTGGTTTACCCTGCGTCCGATTCTGGGAGCGCTTGGCGCATCCCTGGCATTGTCCGGAAACATCATCGGACCACTGCTGTTCTTTGTGGCATGGAATGTGATCCGCTGGGCCTTTATCTGGTATACACAGGAGTTCGGCTACAAGGTGGGAACCTCTATTGTAAAGGATCTTTCCGGTGGTCTGCTTGGTAAAATAACAAGCGGGGCATCCATTCTGGGTATGTTTATCATCGGATCTCTTGTACAGCGCTGGGTAAGTATTTCCTTTACACCGGTTGTATCTACGGTTACACAGTCAAAGGGAGCGTTCATTGACTGGGATAACCTGTCCAGCGGCATTGACGGTGTACGTGAGGCTATTACGCAGTATGATGCACTGGGAAGCACCGGCTTAAATGTGGAAAAGGTGACAACCCTGCAGCAGAATCTGGATCAGCTGATTCCGGGACTGGCAGCATTGCTGCTGACGCTGCTGTGCTGCTGGCTGTTAAAGAAAAAGGTATCACCGATCATCATTATCATAGCTTTATTCATCGTAGGTATTCTGGCACGTCTTGGCGGCGTGATGTAGGAGCCGTTTAAAAAGGTTGCATAGCTTCGCGGCAGAGGAGGAAATCAGATATGGTACAGTCAAGAAACACAACGGTGGATTATACAGTCAAGGGTATTTCCTATATGGGATTATCAGCGTATGGGAAGATCATGGTAGGGAATCGGGCCTTCGAGTTTTATAATGATCGCAATGTTAAGGATTATATTCAGATTCCCTGGGACGAGGTGGATACCATCGTTGCTTCTGTATTGTTCAAAGGCAGAAAGATTTCACGCTTTGCAGTCATGACAAAAAGCAGCGGTACATTCTCCTTCTCCTCCCGCGACAACAAAGCCCTGCTGCGTGCGGTCGCAAACTATGTAGACAAAGAGCGGATGGTGCGTTCCCTGAGCTTCCTTGATGTCACCAAACGAAGTATCAGACGCATCGTTCACAGAAAAAAAGAGGATCAGGCATCCTGCTGATACAGCGTGCTTACAAAAAGGGTTTCAACAGAAATGTTGACTCCCTTTTTCAGCATATGGGTACATGTGAATAGTAAAGAAATACAGGCGGAATATGGAAATCGAATGTTGTTTTTTCCTTTACAATATCTTCCAAACTTGGTACCATATTATATATGGTTTGGTTGTAAGGAGAAAGGAGTGTATGAATTCGCTATACGGGCGACTCATACAGAAGATATATGAAAGATCGTATGCTCAATGTTCTGCAGCGGGTGGGAAGAAGCTTTATGCTGCCGATTGCCATACTTCCGGTTGCGGGTCTGCTGCTGGGAATCGGGGAGTCACTCAGCAATCCCAATATGATCGCTGCCTATGGATTGCAATGGCTTTTGGGTGAAGGAACATTCTTCTATATGATATTCAAGGTGATGAGCAATGCCGGCAATATCGTATTTACGAATCTGCCCCTGATTTTTGCTATGGGGGTGGCACTGGGGATGGCGAAGAAGGAAAAGGAGGTCGCAGTTCTTGCATCCGCGATCAGCTTTTTCATCATGCATACCTCCATCGCTACGATGCTGGAGCTTACGGATATGGCGGCATCGCTTCCGGAAGGCTCTGTAACTTCAGTGACCGGCATCACCTCTTTACAGATGGGGATGTTTGGCGGTGTCCTTGTAGGGCTTGGTACGGCTGCACTGCACAATCGTTTTTATAAAATTCAGCTTCCGCGCATTCTGAGCTTCTTTGGAGGTACACGCTTTGTGCCCATCATCTGCTCCATCGTCTATCTGCTGGTCGGCATTCTGATGTTCTATATCTGGCCGGTTTTACAGGAGGGGATTTATATGCTTGGGGATATCGTGCAACGCTCCGGGTATTACGGAACCTTTCTTTACGGGGTGATCGAGCGCGCACTGATTCCCTTCGGGCTTCATCATGTCTTTTATCTTCCGTTCTGGCAGACGGCAGTTGGCGGTACGATGGAAATTGCGGGAGTCAGTGTGCAGGGAGCACAGAATATCTTCTTTGCTCAGCTTGCGGATCCCAATACCGTACGCTTCAGCGTAGAGGCAACGCGCTTCATGTCCGGTAAATTTCCGCTGATGATGTTCGGTCTTCCCGGAGCTGCCCTTGCCATGTATCACTGTGCTTTGGCCAAAAAACAGAAAATTGCCGGAGGACTGCTGATTTCCGCTGCGCTTACGAGTATGCTGACCGGTATCACCGAGCCACTGGAATATACCTTTCTGTTTGCGGCCCCGCTGCTTTATGTCATACACTGTGTACTGGCAGGCTGTGCATTTATGCTCATGCATATGCTGCAGGTCGGTGTTGGCTTAACCTTTTCCGGAGGATTGATCGATCTGTTTTTGTTTGGCATTCTTCAGGGAAATGCAAAAACCAACTGGATTATGATCGTCATTGTCGGCGTTTTCTATTTTATCATCTACTATGTGCTGTTCACCTTTCTGATCAAAAGGTTCGATTTCAAGACACCGGGAAGAGAAAGCGAATCACAGGAAATAAAAGTCAGCGAGAGGCTTGCTGTGGTGGAGAAAACGGATGAAGGACAGCAAACAGAGAAAAAAGATAGCGATGCAGATGCCCTGTCCTCTTTGATCTGTGCAGGACTTGGAGGAAAGGACAATATCATAAGTCTGGACTGCTGTGCGACAAGACTTCATGTGGCGATGAAGGATCCAATGCAGATGGATGATATATTGCTGCAGGCAAGCGGAGCTGCCGGTATCTATAAGAAAAGTCGCGGTCTGCAGATTATCTACGGTCCCCGTGTGACGATTATAAAATCGGATTTGGAGGATTATCTGTTACGTCAGGCAGGTAAGGAATAAGTGTATAAGGAAACGGGTTTTAGGAAAGGGGGACATTTATGTATACCGTTGTAAAAACATTAAACAACAACAGTGTACTGGTACAGGATGCATCCGGTGTATCCATGATATTCCTGGGGAAGGGGATTGGCTTCGGAAAGAAAAACGGGGATTCCATCACCCTGGGTGCGGGCGTGGAGCTGTATCGGTTCACGGAAACAAATGATCATGGGGATGCCATGGAAATCATACAGGAGGTCAATCCAGTCTTCATTGAGGTCGCAGGCAGAATTTTGCAGCTTGCGCAGGCCAGATTTCATGAGGTTGATAAAAACATATTGCTGCCGTTGGCGGATCATATCGCTTTTTCCATTGAGCGGATGAAGGCAAATATGGATATTTCCAATCCCTTCGCCAGTGAAATCGCTCTGCTTTACCGGGAGGAATATGAGGTCGCCTTGCAGGGAAAGGCAATTATCGAGGAAATGTGCGGCTATACGATCAATGAAGGAGAAATCGGCTATATCACGCTGCACGTGCATTCCGCAAGAGGGGAAGACAAGGTTTCAGAGGCGATGCAGACAGCGGTTATCATACGCGACAGTATCGAAGAGGTGGAGCGGGACTATGGGATTTCAATCGATACCAATTCCATGTCTTATACCCGTTTGATGAATCATATGAAGTTTCTGATGCTGCGGCTGCAATCGGATGAGGAGCTGCAGATGGATGTTGGCGATTATGTATCGAAGCAGTTTCCCTATGCCTACAAAACGGCGCAGAAAATCTGTGAGGAGCTGCGCAAGGTCTATCATAAGGATATTCCGGAAACAGAAATCGGATATCTTGCCCTACATATCGAGCGGGTTCGTACCAGTGAAATGAAAAAGCTGAAGGAACGCATTGCTGGATAGCATACATATATGAGCGTATGTTTACATTTGCGGGTGATTGCTTCACGGATATGATATAATAATGGAAATAAAAAGGAGTAAAGGGTATGGATGAGATGATGAGTGAAACAGCTTTTGATGCTAGACTGAATGTACTGTGGGAACGCTTCTTTGCACTGCAGAATCACGCCGGTGCGGATGTGCAGGAAACACTGCATGATTTAATGACGCATCCTAAGGAGGAGCTGGACGATGCTTCGTATATGAAGCTCATGTATATGAAGGGACTTTGCTATGAGGAGCAGGGAAATAAAAATGCGGCGCGCTATTGTGCCATGCGGATGTATGCAATACAGGAATGCATGCGCAATCCCAGAAAAAAACGCCCTCGTTTTCTGGACTTGCAGGGATATGCATGCAGTGATGCAATGAATGCTTTTATCGAGCGCTACACAGCGTTTCTGGAGGAAACCTACAGGGGCATCAATCGTCGCCTGCTTATGATCGTAGGCATATTATTTCTGGCTGTCTTCCTTGTTTTAACACTGTTTCTCAAAATTTATTTCATCATCGCGGCGTTGGAGTCTTTTATGCTGGGCATGCTGACCTATCTGCTGCAAAAGCGAAGGATGCCTGATATCTTTCAGAAAAACCAGCTGAATGCAATAGAAAAGTATGTTGAACAGGAGGTTCTGGAATTTGACCGCCCCATTCGTTTTTCCTAAACACAGGTGCAGCACAGATAGCTTCTGCTGTACTTTTTTTGTCGGTTAAGCAGATCACAATACTGGTGGATTATTGTTATATTCTATGTAGAAAACGGCAGGAAAGACAATCCTCCCGTTATCGTTTTGTGAATTTCATCCTACAGCTTATTACGCTCGTTAACGATGGCATCCCAGGTTGCCTTTCCAATGACACCGTCGATGTTTAAGTCATATAAATACTGGAACTGCTGTACCATGGTGGTAGTTCTTGGACCATACATGCCGTCTACCGGTATCGGACGCAAGCATTTGTTGACAGCAGCAATCTCATTCAGATATTCCTGCATTTTAAAGACGGAAATTCCCTGCGCACCAGAGCTGAGGTAGTAAGAGCTGCTTGCGACAGGAATATTGGTGACAATCTGTAGATCACGAAGCTTGTTTACAATGGAATCCCAGGTATCGTTGCCGATTTCACCATCAATCGGAAGGTTTGCATAACGCTGCCATTCCCGTACGGCCTGCTCCGTTCTGGTGCCATATACACCATCCTGCAGATTACGGGTATTGATGAACCCCTTTTCCTGCATCATATTCAAATATGCCTGCTGTTTGTTTACACCAATTCCGATGCTTCCCGGTTTTAATGCGGCTGTTGAAATCATCATGTAACATCTCCTTTCTCTACAGTATATGGGAAAGCAGGGAAACGCCCTATATACTAGCCCATCTTACAATCTTTTCATGATATAAATTTGATGAAAATGCCCTGAAACAAAAACATGAAATATTTTTCAAAAAATTTACAGAAAAGTGTTGCAATCTTTTTGCATCCGTGTATAATAGTGTTATATTAACAACTGAGAACAGAAGTAGTACATCTGAAATGCTGCAAAGAGAGCCTGCATACCGGTGAGAGCAGGAGAGTAAAACAGGATGGAACGTGTCTGGGAGTTGGATTGTCGAACGCTGCGGCATGAGGCAGTTCCGTGTTACCTGACGTTACAGGCATAAGCGTCGTTCGTTGTGCAAACGGACGGAATTAAGGTGGTACCGCGAGCAATCGTCCTTTGATTTTTTGAAGGGCGATTTTATTTTTATAGAGAGGAAGGAGATTTTATGAATTTTGATATTACAGTAATAGAAAGGTTCTGGCAGCTGCTGTTAAGTGGTGTGCCGGTTATTCTTGGATTGTCCCTGGCTTCCGCATTCTTTGGAACGCTGATTGGTCTGGCGACGGTATTTCTAAGAAGGATGAACAAGGTATTCAATCTGATTGTTGCGGCGTATATTGATCTGTTTCGTGGAACACCGGTATATGTACAGATGTTTTTTATCTATTTCGGTATTCCCAGCCTGGTTCCGGGGCTTAATATCAACAACTGGGTTGCGGGAATTCTGGTATTCTCCCTGAACTCCGGTGCCTATATGTCAGAAATTATGCGTGCCGGTATTGATGGTATTGATAAGGGGCAGATTGAGGCAGCGAAGGCATTGGGAGTATCCGGTAAAGATATTGGAAAAGATATTATTATCCCTCAGGCATTTCGTAATGTATTGCCAGCGGTTATCAATGAATTTATCACACTGACCAAGGAAACCTCCATCGTATCTGTGATTGGTCTGCATGATATGATGTACTGGTTCTATGCGGTTAAGAATCAGACCTATGCGGATTTTGAACCGCTGCTGATTGTGTTCCTTGTGTATTATATTATGAATAAGGTATTGTCCCTCATTGGAAAGGCGATTGAAAGGAAGCTGAAATATGATTAGAGTAGAGCATTTATATAAGAATTACGGTGATAGTGTAAAGGTTCTCTTCGATGTCAATTTTACCTTCGAGGATGGAAAAACCTATGCTATTATCGGCAGCAGCGGCGGAGGAAAGTCAACCTTCATTCGCTGTCTGAATATGCTGGAGGTACCGACCAGCGGGGATATATTTTACAATGAAACAAAAATCAATGATCCGAAAACAGATTTGGCACGTGTCCGTGAAAAAATCGGAATGGTTTTCCAGAATTTCAATTTGTTTGATCACATGAAAGCCATTGACAATGTTACGTATGCACTTCGCAAGGTGAAAAAGATGAACGCGGAGGAAGCCAGAGCGAAGGGACTCTCCCTTTTGGAAAAGGTCGGCTTACGGCATCGTGCAGACGCTTATCCGCATCAGCTGTCCGGTGGTGAAAAGCAGCGATGTGCGATAGCGAGAGCATTGGCGATGGAGCCGGATGTCCTGCTGTTTGATGAGCCGACGAGCGCCCTGGACCCGGAAATGACCGGTGAGGTACTGAAGGTTCTTCAGGATTTGAACCATACCGGTATTACGATGATTGTTGTGACTCACGAGATGAACTTTGCCAAAAAGGTTGCGGATTATGTCATCTACATGGATAAGGGAAATATTGAGGAATGCAGTAAGGCAGCAGAGTTCTTTGAAGAGCCGAAAACGGCAAGGGCAAAGGAATTTCTGTCAAAAATGATATAGAAAAGGAAAGAGAGGAAATAGAAGATGAAAAAGTTACTGACTGGATTGATGGCTGTTGTTATGATGGCTGGACTTGCGGGCTGCGGCAGCAAGGATGATGGAGCAGGAGAGGGAAGCGATACGGCGAAGAAGGAGCTGACCGTTTATACAAATTCCGGCTACAAGCCATATGAGATGGTGGATGAAAAGGGAAATCTGTACGGGTTTGATATCGACGTTATGAATGAGGCTGCCAAACTGGCAGGCTATACCGTGAAATGGGAGGATGTTGATTTTGACGGTATCGTGCCTTCAGTAAAACAGGGAAAAGCAGATATCGGTATTGCAGGCATCACGTATACCGAGGAGCGTGCAAAGCAGGTGGATTTCTCTGATGTATACTATGCAGGAGAGGATGCACAGAACTATGTGCTGACAATGAAGAGCAGCGGTATGAAAAAAACAGAGGATATCAAAGGAAAGAAAATCGGTACGCAGATGGGTACCATTCAGGAATCCATTCTGAACTCTCTGCAGGATGAATATAAGCTGAAGCTGGACAAGAGAAAGGCTTATTCCGATATGGTACTGGAAATGAAAAAGGGAGTCATTGATGCCATGGTCGTTGAAAAAGCAGTAGCAGAGGAGCTTGCGGCAGATAACGAAGATTTGAGCTACTACAAGTTTGAAGCCGGTGCTGAGCTTGCGGGTAATGCAATGATTTTCCAGAAGGACAACAAATTGAAGGATGAATTCAACAAAGCCATCAAAACGATGAAGGAAAACGGAAAGATGGATGAGTTGGTAAAGAAGTATTTTAAATAGCAACATAACCGCAGATTGTTTGGGTCTGCGGTTTTCTTATACCGTGATGCTGGTTGGCTAAAAAAACAAGAAAAAAGCTTGCATTATCAAAGTATACGGGGTATGGTTAAGCTGTACAGGGGGAGACACCCATCATAAAAAGACGAAGGTACAAAGAGGATGAGAAAATGAAGCGTATAGAGGTCATTGATGAGCAGGGTGTTCATCTGCAAAATACCTATGAGCGCCGAGCAAGAGGATTGGTGAAAAAAGGCAGGGCGTACTATGTGACAGCATCCTGCATCTGTCTGTTTACGCCGCCGGAAAACATGGAGGAAAAGACTTTGGAGACAAATAATAAGAAGGATATCCTAACAAGGATTGATACAATTTTACAGCAGAAGGAATATCTTCAGGAGGCATTTTCGGCAATTGAGAAAATACCGCATGATCTGAATGAGGAGCTGACTGCCATTCGAACGAAAACGATTTTGGAGATCGTAGAGGCCAGAGAAAAAACGAATCAGGAAGTCGTTGCGCTGCTTCGTGCAATGCTGGAACAGGATGTAACACCGCAAGGTGAGTAAAAGCGAATAGCTGAGAAGACTGGGGAGAATATTCCGCAGTCTTTTTTTGTCGATGAAAATCAGGCTTAAAACATGAACACCTCACATAGGATAGATTGAGGTGATAGCGATGATCAAAGCATGTGTCCTGTGTGGAGTTTGTATATCTGTATTTTTAACCCCTGTGCAGGCTAAGGAAGAAGTGGTACAGGGGGTGGTTCAGGTACAGGATGATACCGGAAAACCCCTTGAGGGAGCCGCATTTCAGCTTATCAGCTATGGGGAGCCTCTGCAGGAGCTTACCAGTGATAAAACGGGCAGAATCGTTTTACATGATCTTGATTACGGAGAATATCAGCTCATCCAGACGCAGACAGATTATGGCTATCAGAAAACAAAACAGCGCATCAGCTTTGTATATGATGGAACACAGGAGAAGAAGCAAAGCTGGAAGGTTGTAAATGAACGTATGCTGGGGACGGTAAAGCTTCGTATCCGGCAGGAGAATGATGAAAAAATATCCCATGTTTCCATGGAGCTGCTGGATGAGCAGGGGAAGAAGCTTCGGAATATCACCAGTGACAGGGACAGTATTGAACTGCAGAAGCTGCCAATAGGCACATATCGTCTGCATCTGGATGAAAAGGAAAAGGATTACCGCTTGAAGGAGGATGTGACCTTTGCGATAACACCATACAACTATAATCGCAGCTATGTGCTGACGCTTCATCTGGAACCGGTTAAACAAACGCAGGAGGATTACACCTTTGCCTTCTGTTTTATCATGGCGGTGCTGGGTCTGTTCGCCTGGCTGATTTACTTTTTCAGAAAACAAAGTCTCACACAATTCCTTGATGATTTCATGGTATAATGCTCACACATGTGAAAGGAGGAAGGTCAGTGATTGAAGATCTTCTGAGCTACAATGAGGAATTTGTAAAGAACAAGGGCTATGAGCCTTATCAAACAAGCAAATATCCGGATCGGCGTCTGGCTATCGTTACCTGTATGGATACGCGGCTGATTGAGCTGCTGCCGGCAGCACTTGGTATAAAAAACGGCGATGCAAAAATTATAAAGAACGCAGGGGGAGTTATTACACATCCTTTTGGCAGTGTTGTACGAAGTCTTTTGATTGCCATTTATGAACTGGGTGTGGAGGAAATTCTGGTAATCGGTCACACGGACTGCGGTGTACAGCATATGGATGCCGAAAATTTGCTGGAGAATATGCGTAAGCGCGGTATTTCGAACAACGCCATTGAATCCCTGCGATACTGCGGAATTGATTATGACCGCTGGCTGGAGGGCTTTGATGATGGCTGTGTGAGTGTGGCAAAGAGTGTGGAGCTGTTAAAAAAACATCCTCTCATACCAAAGGATGTGCGTATTTACGGATTTATGATGGATTCCATCAGTGGCAAGCTGAGCAGTGTTTCAGAATAGGGACAGGGCTGTCAGCTCATCTTCATGTATAAGGGCACCCGGTATGGAAACGATATATCCGCAAATGCGATTGGCAATGCGAAGCGTATCTTGCCAGCTATAGCCCTGCTCGCGCAACGCGATGATGCTGCCGATATGGGCATCTCCGGCACCGATTGTATCCTGAATTTGAACCGCTTCTGTAGGAATGTGTGTACATTTTCCTTCCTGCTGCAGCAGACATCCCCGTGAGCCAAGGGTGATGATAACGATATTGTGTGTACGTTCATAGAGACTTTCTGCGGCCTGTTGAGCAGTCGGACAGCCGGTAAAGCTGCAGGCTTCCTCTTCATTTAGATGCAGTATGCAGTGCAGGTTGAACAGCGTCTTGATACAGCCTTGCGAAAGTGCGGACAGTCGTGGACCGGGGGCAAAATAGATGATAAGCTGCGGATGCTTTTGCAGATAATCGAGAATGTATATGCCAGTTTTCTCTTCCAGCTCCAGACCGCACACATAGACGGTATCAACACCATAGGAATCCAGCAGGGAGAACCATTCCTTCTGAAATCGGTATTCCGCACCATGGTGGCTGAGAAAGGTGCGCTCACCATCTGACTCCACCAGACAGAAACAGCAACCGTTTTCTTCCTTGCTTTCCAGCAGAATGTCAATCCTGTGTTCCTGTAGCTGGCGGCGGACAAAGTCACCGTAGATTCCGGTACCTACCGGAGAAAAGAATAGCGGGTCACCACCAAGCAAACGGCACATCCATGCGGCATTAAAGGCACAGCCGCCAAGGGAAAGCGTCTGTGATTCGATATTGATATCCTCCTGTCGTACAGGAAGATGAGGAATTCTAATGATGACATCGGCCACACTGGAGCCGATGAATGCAATATGCTGTTTCATATGTATCACCACAGGTATTATATCGCAAATCAGGCAAGGAGGAAATCATTTGAAGAAAAAAACATATACGGTGGCCGGGGCTGCATTCACTGCCGCAGCACTCGCACTCTCGTATCATGAGAACCGCTGTCTGGATGTATGTCATCTGCGGGTGCGCAGTGCGAAGCTTCCTGCCTCTTTTGCAGGATTTCGAATTGTACAGTTGTCCGATCTGCATACTACACGCTTTGGGTATCATCAAAAGCATCTGCTTCGCAAAATCCGTATGAGTGCACCGGACATCATTGTTATCACAGGAGATTTGATCGATCGGCGCAGAACTGCAAAGAATACAATGCAGCCGGTTGTACAGCTGATAAAACAGGCGGTTACAGTGGCACCGGTGTATTATGTGCCGGGAAATCATGAAGCGGTTTCCCCCATATATCCGCATTTGAAGCAGGTGCTGCTGGATTACGGGGTGCAGGTATTGGAGAACAGCAAGCTGGAGCTGTCGCGCAAGGAGGAAAGCATATCCATTCTGGGGCTGAAGGATAAAAAATTCTATCCCTATGCATCGGATCGGTATTTCATGAATCTGCATAACCTCATGCAGACCGTAGATACATCCTTTTCTATCCTGCTCTCTCATCGTCCGGAGCATTTTGCGGATTATGCAAAGGAGGGCGTATCCCTGGCATTCTGCGGACATGCACATGGCGGTCAGATTGTAGTACCGAAGCTGGGGGCGCTGTATGCGCCGGATCAGGGAATCTTTCCTTCCTATACGGATGGAATCTATGAACATAAGGGGTGTACCATGGTCGTATCGAGAGGGCTCGGAAACAGTCGGGCACCGCAGCGGATCAATAACCGGCCGCAGGTAATGGTGGTAACGCTTTTCCCGGAGGAAATAAGAAATTGATGATTGAAAAAAGCATTTTGCCAATGCTGTGTTTGTAAAGAAAACGTAAGTAAAATAACAGACAGCCTGTTTCAGATAGGCTGTCTGTTATTTTAATGAACGAACCGCATAAATGTATTTCGTAGTTAATATATATTGCTTATTCACATAGATAATAGAATTATCAGGTGTTAAGACTGTCTGGGTTACTTCCAAAAGAGGAGTTCCCACAATACAATTTAATTGCTTTGCAAATTCCTTGGTTGCAAATATAATTTTAAAATAATCCTCAAACTTCGCCGGATGCATGCCAGTTTCTTTTGTGACGAGATGTAGAAGAGACGTTTTTTCCAGCTTTTTCTTTAATAGGAATTGAAATGAGTCGGGAAAAAAATCGACTTCGACAATACATGGTACATCGTCCACAAGACGTACGCGTTTTATTCGAATCAACGGTGCAGTTGTACCAAAAATCGTATTTATTTCAGTTTCATCATGGCATACGGTACTTTCTATAATCTGTGTTGAAGGCTTGGCTTTCATTCGCAAGCATGTATCTGTAAAACTTCCACCTGAGAAGAATTCCTCTGTGTAAACCTGTGTTTTCACATAGGTTCCTTTTCCATGCTTTTTGATAAGTAGGTCCTCGTTGACAAGCTGTTGTATAGCATTTCGTACAGTTACACGACTTACGCGATATATCTCGCTCAGCTTCAATTCAGGGGGGATGCGATCTCCCGGTTTGTACTTTCCACTCTTTATTTGCGTAGCTAATTCATTATATAGCTGTTCCTGCAGTGTGATTGCATTTAATTGTTTGATTTCCTGCATGGGCCCTCCTATAAATCCTATCATTCCGTTTAACACTATGTTCATTATAATGAATTCTACGTGTGAACGCAATCACAGATAGTATTATTTCATCATATTTTTTAAATATAGCGGTCACCTTTTTTTATACAGTACTTGACAGCGGTTACATGACATGTTAGAATGTCGTTAGTTAATACAATATAATACAACTGGAGGATGGAATATGAAAAGAAAAATTGTGTTAGCGTCACATGGAGGATTAGCGAGCGGATTATATGATACAGCAAAAATGATTGTTGGAAAGCTTCCATTTGATGTTGAGATTTATTCTCTACAGCCCGGCGGTCTTGCAGAGGACTACGGTAGGAAATTGAAAAAGGAAATTGCCGCACATATGAATACAGAATATGTAATCTTGACTGATTTATATGGTGCCAGTGTCTTTACAGCAATGTATTTATGCACAAAGCTTGATAATGTTCGATTATTTTCAGGGATGAATCTAAACATGCTGCTTTCCGTATGTTTGGAGCATCCTGCACCTTTAAACGAAACAGATATCGAGCAAATCCTGCATGATGCAAAAAGTGGTATACAGTTTACTCAGCAGTCAAAAGAATGCGAAAGGGAAGAATTTTAAAGGAGAAAGTATGAATAGAAAATTTCTAAATTTATTTAAAAATGAAAAACCGATATTGGCAATGCTTCATCTGAAAGGGACAAGTGATGAAGATATTGTTAGACGCTTTAAAGAAGAAATTGCAATCTATGCTGAAAATGGTGTGGACTGCATTATAGTTGAAAATTATTTTGGGAATTATCGGCATATGGAAATGGCGCTTGATTATATCTCAAAGCTAAACCTTGTTATTCCGTATGGCGTGAATTGTCTGAATGTAGATCCCATGGGGTTTGAATTAGCTGAAAAATATGGTGCAAGCTTTGTACAGTTGGATTCAGTGGTCGGACATGTTAAACCGCGTGATGAAGCAACCTTGGATGCATTCTTCAAACTGTACCGTGAACGCTATCAGGGGATGGTGTTAGGCGGTGTACGGTTTAAATATCAGCCAGTTTTATCACGAAATAGCATTGAAGAGGATTTGCAGATTGCAATGCAGCGATGTGATGCTATCTGTGTTACACAGGATGCCACAGGACAGGAAACCTCACTCGATAAGATTATACAATTCCGCAACGGTATTGGAGACTTCCCGTTGATTGTGGGCGCAGGTGTAACTCCCGAAAATATGGCAAAGCAGTTTGCATATGCAGACGGCGCTATTGTCGGTAGTTATTTCAAAGATAACTATAGGGATGAAGGAGAAGTTTCTCAAGAGCATGTAAGAGAGATTGTGAAGGCTGCTCAGAAAGTAAGAGGTAAGTAATATGATAAAGCTGTTGCGAATTGATCATCGTTTACTGCATGGACAGGTTGCGTTTTCATGGACAAAATTTCTGGAATCTGATTGCATTCTAATTGCCAGCGATAATTTAATGAAAGATGAATTGAAAATGAGTGCAATGCGTATGGCGAAACCAACGGGTGTCAAGCTGGTTATGAAAAGCATTGAAGACTCTATAAAGGCATTGAATAGTGGTGTTACAGATAAGTATAAACTCTTTATTATTGTGGAAAGTGTAGAAGATGCATACCGATTGGCGAGCGGTTTTCCTGCTATTAAAAGTATAAATATTGGCGGTATGAAGGCTAGAGAGGATCGCAAGCAAATATCAAAAGCAGTATTTGTAAGTGAAGAGGACATAGAGAAACTGAGGATACTGGGAGATAAAGGAATTGAATTGGAAATCCGTCTGGTACCCAGTGATTCAAAGCAAAATGCTTTGGATCTTGTGAAATAGAGAGGAAAGAGGTAGAAAGATATGAGTGATAATTTAATGATACAAGCTCTGCTGATAACTTTGGTTGCGTTTATTGGTTATATGCATTGTTATTGGGGATCTACGATGAACAACCGCCCGATTATCGTTGCACCTCTTGTTGGATTGGTATTGGGCGATATGACAACCGGTATCATGGTAGGAGCAACATTAGAGCTTATTTTCTTGGGGGCTGTACCTATTGGTGCCAGCAATCCACCTGATATCACGTCCGGTGCCATCATCGGGACATCTTTCGTAATTCTTACGGGGCAGGAAGTTGGCGCGGCTGTTGCACTAGCAGTGCCGGTTGCGACTCTTGTTCTGCTTTTTGATAATTTGCAAATGATGTTTATATTAACATGGGCTACACATATGGCGGATTCATATGCGAAAAAAGGAGATTATAAAAAAGTAGAATGGGTTGCACGTTTTGCAGGTATTGGAAATAAACTAATTTTAGCTATAGTTGTTGGTGTCGCATTTTATTTAGGGGTACCGGTCATTAAGGATGTATTGGCAGTCATTCCGCAATTTATAATTGATGGTATGGATGTGGCGGCAGGAATTCTGCCAGCTGTCGGGTTTGCCATGCTGGCAAGGATGATTGTTACAAAAGAATTGTCTCCTTACTTGTTAGCTGGATTTCTGTTAGCTGCATATATGGAAATGCCTGTATTCGGTGTAGCACTGGCAGGCTTGGTGATTGCCGGTCTTACATTCTTTCATGATAGCAAAAACCAAAGGGAGGTAGTAGTGGATGACAACGAATTTTAATGAGGCGAAGTTGACAAAAAGTGATTTACGCAAAGTGTTTATGCGTTCCTGTACATTAGACAGTGCATGGAATTATGAGCGTCAACAGAATTTGATGTATTGTTACTCCATGATTCCCGTGTTAAAGCGACTTTATGGCAATGACGAAGAAAGAATGGCAGATGCGTTATGCAGACACTTGGAATTCATGTCATGTACGCCCCATCTTGTAACCTTGCTGATGGGAATTACAGGCGCTATGGAAGAAGAAAATGCAAAGGATGAAAATTTTGATGCAGCAAGCATAAGCGCAGTAAAAACATCGTTAATGGGACCGATGGCAGGAATTGGCGATGCCTTTTTCTGGGGAACCTTATTGACGATTGCGATTGGTGTTTCAGTATCCTTTGCAAAACAAGGAAGTATCATTGGTCCGATTGCATTTCTATTGATTATCAATATTCCAGGCTTTCTAGCTCGCTATTATTGCCTGCATGCCGGCTTTAAATACGGTGTCAAATTTTTTGGTGATAGTGAGAACAGCCGTATGATTGAGAATATAACAAAGGCAGCGTCTATCCTTGGTTTAATGGTTATAGGGGCTATGATAGCATCCACGGTCAGCATCAGTATACCATTTGAAATTGGTGTAAAAGGCGCAAAAGAACCAATACAAACGTATATCGATCAAATAATGCCATGTCTTCTTCCGCTTACAGCTTTTGGTATCATGTATTGGCTGTTGGGGAAAAACGTTAAAACAACAACGATTCTTGTATGTTTAATCATTCTGGCATGTATCGGGACATTCTTTGGTTTATTATAGAAGTTAATGAACCGTATGCATTGAGCTAAAAAGTATACATATTCATTCTTGTATACTTTTTTTACTACCATCAGAAATAATAGCAAACATAAGCTGTTGTTTTCAATTGCAAGTAAATGTTAATCTGGGAGAACACAATGCTTGTTCATTAAGCTTAGAAATGCCTGCAGATGCTGCGATTTTATTCGCCATTTGAAAAAATCGGAAAGGATTGATGGAATCCTTGCTTGCATCATCTGCTCCCTTTCATAAGAATTTACCACGCAGCCAGTTATTCCTGATGTTTCAAGTGACTGTAATGAAAGCGGATAGGGGTAGGATATTCACTGCTCTGTTTGCGTAATCAGTATGCGTTTGCTATAATATGTCCATATGAATAAGCGAATTAGTGTATGATGCGCTGTCGCCGTACATAGGAAATGGAAGAAGAAAATGAAAACTACACGTGAATGGAAACAGGTTACGATAACAAAAAAAGGAACTAAGAAGCTACAGAGCGGTCATCCCTGGGTATATGAGGGAGAGGTGCTGGCTCTTGAAGCGAATATACAAAATGGAGATATTGTGGATGTGTTTTCTGAAAAAGGCAGCTATCAGGGAAGCGGACTGTATAACGGAAATTCACGAATCCGTATCCGCCTGCTATCCCGTAATGCCAATGACAGATTCGATGAGGATTTTTTTTACCGCCGTTTGCAGCATGCAATCAGCTACCGTGCAACAGTTATGGGAGAGGATTTTGATGCCTGTCGCCTGATTTTCGGAGAGGCTGATTATTTACCCGGACTGACAGTTGACCGTTTTCATGATTTGCTGGTCGTGCAGACACTCTCCTATGGTATGGAGCAGCGAAAGGATATGCTGTTTCCCATGCTTGTGAAGATTTTGAGAGATGAATATCATGTAGCTATCAGAGGAATCTATGAGCGTAATGATGTGGGAATCCGTAAGCTGGAGGGCCTTGAGAAAACAAAAGGCTGGTATGAGCATTCCGTTTTGCCGAAGCATCCGGAAAGCTGTCTTACCTGCATAGTTGAGAATGGAATTTCCTATGATGTGGATGTTGAAAATGGTCAGAAAACCGGATTTTTTCTCGATCAGAAATACAATCGGGCTGCGATTGCACGCATTGCGAAGGGAAAGCATGTTCTGGATTGCTTTACCCATACCGGCAGCTTTGCTTTGAATGCCGCAAAGGGTGGGGCAGCGCATGTACATGCCGTGGATATTTCTCAGACAGTGATTGATATGGCACAGCACCATGCGGATATAAACGGATTACAGGAGCGGATGAGCTTTGAAACAGCGGATGTATTTGATCTTTTAAAGGCTTTGAAAAAACAGCCGCGTGTATATGATATGATCATTCTGGATCCACCGGCCTTCACCAAATCCAGAGAAACGATTTCTCATGCAGTAAAGGGATATCGGGAAATCAATACTGCTGCTATGAAGCTGTTACCAAGAGGCGGATATCTGGCAACCTGTTCCTGTTCTCATTTCATGAATGAGGGTCTGTTTAAAAGCATGCTGCATGAGGCAGCGGAGGCGGCCGGAGTATCGCTTCGTCAGATTGAGGCAAGGCAGCAGAGCTGTGATCATCCGATTCTCTGGAATGTACCGGAAACATCCTATTTGAAATTTTATATTTTCCAGATTGCATAGCTTTTCGCAAACACTGTTCATACAAAACGAATGAGGTATTGAAATTATGGTTCATATATATATTGATGCGGAATTTGATGCCGTAAGAATCAATGGACGACATTGCCAGATGGTTGTTTCTCTTGGTGCGGTTTTGAAAAAGGAGGAGCATGAGGAAACCTTTTATTCTCTCGTCTGTCCGAAAAATTTTAAACGACTTACATCGGTTGTACGTAAAATGACCCATCTGAAGGATCGCGATATTCGGGAGGCTGAGAGCTTTCCCGTTGTTTTAAAGAGCTTTATGCAGTGGCTGCAGCCCTACGTGCAGGATAGCTGTAACGTATACAGCTTTGGACCGGATGATCGAAGGACATTGCTGCAGGAATGTGAGCGGCACCGTGTGGATTCCACGCTGTTTCAGGAGATCATTGACCTGCAGAAGAAGATTTCGGCTACTGTGATTTTTCAGAATGCGCTTGTTTCCCCCACACTGTCGCTGGATGATTTGAAAACAGCTTATGATATTGAGGGAGCTGTGGAGCACAATGCGCTGACGGATGCCCATGATCTCATGCGGATTCATCAGGCCTCTTTGAAACGCAGGCCCAATCCCGAAGCTGTACGGGGAATTGTGGAGAGAAAGCTTGCAAAGCAGCAGGAGGTTGCCAGAAAACAGCAGGAAAAGCTGTTCAATATCATGAAGGAACGCTTTTCTCCTTATGATACACTGGAATGCTCCATCACCTTGTATCCGGAAATTGTCGAGCAGTTTCGTCTGTGGGAGGAACGTGATCGCAATTTTCATATCAATATGCAGAGGAAGAATATTCTACTGGATGGTAAAGAGCTGTCCAGAGATCATACTGAGATTTCCATGCATGTGGATATCAATCAGAAAATTCCCAGTGTTACACTGAAATTTACACAGGATAATCTGGTGCTGGAGAAGAAATATCTCCTGCAATACCGCAATGCCACTATGGTCGAAAATATACTCAAAAGGATGCTACAGCATGGAAACGGCTAAGCGGCAGGCGCAGCTTCTGCAGCTTTATATACTGGAGCTGAAAGGCTGCCTGAAAAAGGTCGAGGAGCTTCCTGTGTTGCAGCGCAATCCATATCTGAGAACCAGAGCGGCGCGCCTTGCATTGCAGGATGTTAGCGACAGCATGCAGCACTGTCTGGATGCACAGCTTGTGTTTCTGGCATCTATGTCCCGTTTGCAGCTGTGTGATGAAGCTGCATTGAAAGGCGTGCATGGAGCCAGTCAGATTCTCTATGATTTTCAGGATGAGATTTTGCGGCAGGAAATCCTTCATCAGCTGTTGCTGCGGGAGAGAACTGTTCAAAACCGGCTTTTGCAGTTTATGACGGTGAGTGAGCGTTTGCTTTCTAAGGTGATGGAGGAGGATAATATAAGCGAGTAGGTAAAAAGCCTGAATTGATTGTTAGGTGTGTGATAAGTCAGCGTTGTAAAGACAGCCATTGACACATTGATCATTAAAATCTTCTGTACGATGAAAAAATCCATAAATGACTTGAGTATTTCACGATGAAAAACTTTTATGCGGAAGCTGGAAGCACATACACCCGACAAGGTGATTATGAGCTTCTTAATCTGAGAGTACAGAACGAAGAAGTAATTGAAATTGGTGTTTAGTGACAACGGTACCGGTTGTAAATATAAATCACAATCTGCTGATTTCTGATACATTCAATGAACATAGACAGAGCAGATGTTTCACTGCTTGTCATCTCACATGATGAAAAGGAAAATGTGATGGAAGAAATCCTTCGCTTCAAAGGAATCGATGAGAAAGATAACAGCATCCGCAAGCGAACCGCTAAAAATCGTAGATTATGAATGATTTTCATAGGAAAGAGCAGAGATATCCGAATATATCCTTATTTTCTTTGGTCTTACCTTTGAAAGCTTAATGATCAAGTCACATGGCATCAGTATAACATCATTCCTGCGGCTATTTGCTTTGAAACTGAAATTTGAATGCGTTTTCTGAAAGATAGAGATAATGAACCGCAAAGAGAAAGACTGCTTTTTCTGGATCGTCTGTATTTGTCTGACTGTTTATAAGACATGTATATCAATATATTTGAAGCGATTCATTTGAAGCATAACTGGGGGTTAGATATTTTGAAAATGAAGCAATTTTATGTTAATCTATATGCAGAGGTGCTAATATGGAACTACGCATACTGAATTATTTTTTGGCAATCGCAAGAGAAGAAAATTTTACAAAGGCCGCTAATATGCTTCACGTGACACAACCAACGCTGTCAAGACAAATTGCAGATTTGGAACAGGAACTTGGCGTGAAGCTGTTTGTGCGCAGTAATCATAACATTATTTTAACCGAAGATGGAATGATATTAAAGCGCCGGGCGCAGGAAATTTTAATGTTGGCGGATAAAACCAAGCGGGACTTTATGCAAAAAGAGGAAGTGCTTTCCGGTACAATTTCCATTGGTAGCGGGGAATTCCGTTCGACGGAATATCTGGCAAAAATCATTGCAGAATTCCGCCAAAAATATCCCGGCGTAAAATATGAAATATACAGTGGTAATGCTAACAATATCCGGGATTATATTGAAAGAGGATTTCTTGATATAGGGTTAATGTCAGAGCCTGTGGATATGCGGAAATATACCTTTGTTAATATGCCAGTCAAAGAGCAATGGGGTGTGTTTGTTTCGAGCGAATCAGAACTGTCTGAAAAGGAAATCATAAGACCGCAGGATTTAGCGGGAATGTCTGTTATTACTGCAACAGGTGACTTTAACCAAAGCCGAATCGGAAAATGGCTTGGTGATTATAAAAATCAGGTGGAGATTGTAGCAACTGCCAATCTGCCTTATAACAACGCTGTATTAGCCAAAGAGAATATAGGTGTAATGCTTAGCCTAAACTTAAACTGTACCTACGAAAATCTACGGTTTATTCCGTTACAGCCTGTTTTAGAGATTTCAACGGTGTTGGGGTGGAAGAAAGAGCAGATATTTTCTGTAACAACCTCCACCTTTATAGATTTTGCAATACAATACTTAAAAGGCATATCTGATGATGAAATATAAGCATTAGACATTTCAAATAGATGAATTTAAAATAAAGGTGTTCCAGGACGGAGCATCTTTATTTTTATCTCTAATAGAAAGGAAGGCTGAAATGACAATCAATGAAGCGAGTGAACGATATAAAATCCCCATTAAAATTTTGCAGGAATATGAAAGCTGGGGATTGTGCGGTGAAGTAAAAAAAATTATGGGCTCATGGCAATATGATGACAGCGATATTGAACGGCTCAGCACTATTATGACGCTGCATGATATCGGCTTTACCAATGATGAGGTGGAAGAATATATGCGCCTGCTTGTTGAGGGAGCGTCCACTGAGGCAAAACGAATGAAAATGCTGGAAACCAAAAGAAACGGAACGCTTGATGAAATTCATTTTAAAGAACGGCAATTAGATCGTCTGGATTATTTAAGATATGAAATGAAACGGGGAAAAAACATATAAAATAGGAGGTTGATATATTATGAAAGAAAACATTGGTAAGGGTTTGGCATTATATCCCACCCCGCTGGTTGTTGTGGGAACGCAGGTAAACGGCAAGCCGAATTATGCATTGGTAGGACATTTGGGGATTATCGGTCACGACCGCATTATGATAAGCCTATCCCAATCGCATTATACCAATCAGGGAATCAAGGCTAGCAATGCCTTGACGGTAAATATCGTAGATGAAGGTATGCTCAAAAAAGCGGATTATGTCGGTTGTGTCAGCGGCAGGACAACTGATAAATCAGAAGTGTTTGCATATCACACCGCTGAAACAGGTGCACCGATCATCGATGAATCCCCTGTTGTAATGGAATGCTTCGTTGATGATGTTTATCAAACAAACGGCTTTGAAAGTTTTATTTGTAAAATCAGCGCCGTACACGCAGAAAAAAACGTACTGAATGAAAGTGGAAAAATTGATTATACAAAACTCAGGCCTGTTTTGTTTGAAATGCCGACCTATCAATATTTACGCACAGGTGATGTAATCGGTAACTGTATGAAATTCAATCACTGAAATAGAAAAGGAGATTTTGAAAATGAAAAAAATATACTCGCTGATTATGGCTTTTACTTTGCTGCTTACGTTTACAGCGTGCAGCAATAACACAAATGACGAGAGCTCTTCCTCCGCTCAGCAGCAGTCAGGCACTCCTGATTCCATATCTGCTGACAAATCAGATAATCAAAACGATTCTTCGACACCGGCCGTAACAGGCTCTAAATCGTTAGTTATTTATTTCTCTTGGTCAGGTAACACCGAAAATGTCGCCAAGTCTATTCAGAGCCAAACTGATTCTGATATTTTTGAAATCGTACCTGCCACACCGTACAGTGATGATTATGATACCGTTGTAGATTTGGCACAGGAGGAACAGCGAAGCAAAGCTCGTCCTGCGATTTCAGGAACCATTAAAAATATCGCAGATTATGATGTGATCTATGTTGGCTTTCCAAACTGGTGGGGTGATATGCCGATGATTCTCTATACATTTTTTGATACTTACGATCTGTCCAGCAAGACAATTGCTCTATTCTGCACCAGCGGTGGCAGCGGACTTTCGGGCACGGTGAATGAAGTGAAATCCCTTGAACCGAATGCGACCGTGACAGAGGGACTTCACATTGGTAGCGGGTCATCGTCCAATCCTGACAAAGCGGTCAGCGAATGGCTGAACGATATAGGACTTGCTAAATAAGAGGTCATTGTATGAGAAAGATTATACCTCTGCTTTTAGGTCTGTCTCTTGCGTTCTGTTTGACGGCTTGCAGTCAAGCAGAGAATCCCGGCACAACATCAAAACAGCAAACTCCAGGCAATTCGTCGGAGGAAGCCGGTATGCAAATACCCGAAAACTTTGTTTTCATAAAGGGTGGCTCGTTCCAAATGGGCAGCCCTGAATCCGAAGCGTGGCGCAGTGTAGATGAAACACAGCACACCGTCACGGTAAGCGATTTCTATATGAGTAAATACGAACTTACACAAAAGGAATATGAAGAAATCACAGGTAAAAATCCGAGTAATTTTTCAGGAGAAAATCTGCCTGTTGAAAATATCTCTTGGCTTGATGCAGTAGCCTACTGCAACGCCCGAAGTGAAAAGGACGGCTTAAACCCTGTCTATACAATCGACGGTCAGAATGTTTCCTGGGACAGAAGTGCAAACGGCTACCGCCTGCCTAGCGAAGCGGAATGGGAATATGCCTGCCGTGCTTGTACGAATACGCCGTTTTATTTGGAAAATTCTCCGAGTGCAGAGGATGTAAACTATTATGGGCATTACCCTTATGAAATAGAGGACAACTATTTTTCGCAGGGCAATCTGCAAGTAAAACCCGGTGAATATAGACAAACTACTGTCCCGGTAGATAGCTTTTCAGAAAATCCTTATGGACTTTACAATATGCACGGCAATGTAAGTGAATGGGTTTGGGATTATTACGGCGGTTATCCCGCTGATGAACAAAAGGATCCCGTCGGTCCTGTTTCCGGTACGCTTCGGATTTACCGTGGTGGCGGATGGAATGATTTTGCTAAGAATATGCGCTCGGCGTACCGTGCAACACTGGAACAACATAAAGGAAGCTTTAATCTCGGTATTCGCCTGGTGTTAAATGCAGCTCCCGGTACAGGCAGCGTATCACAAGCTGGAACACAGAATATATCTGCTGAGGGGAACGGTAAAGTCCTGATTGCCTATTTCTCATGGGGTGGAAATACAAAGGGGATTGCTGAGGAAATCCAAAGCCAGACGGGTGCGGACCTTTTTGAAATCACAATGGTAAATCCTTATTCAAGCGACTACAACACCGTTTTGGATGAAGCACAGCGGGATCAGAATGCACAAGCCCGTCCCAAGCTTGCAACCCATGTAAAGAATATGGATGAATACGATATCGTTATGATCGGTTATCCCAACTGGTGGGCTTCGATTCCTATGCCGGTTGCGTCTTTCCTTGAAGAATATGATTTTTCGGATAAAACGATACTTCCGTTCTGTTCCCACGGCGGTGGTCGTTTTGGACAGAGTTTAACGGCTATCGCCAAGCTCACACCAGATGCTGCAATAGGAGAAGCACTTTCTATCCACTATGCGGGCGGCTCAAAGCTTTCTGATGATGTATCCGAGTGGCTAAGCAGCAATGGAATTCAATAAAAAAAGGAGATGTGAACAATGAAAGAGAAAGATAAAAAACAGTTTGAAGAAAGCAATGTGTTTGGAATTGGAAATCCCAACGAAGCCTTTGCACAGTATTTTAGCGGTAAATCCTTTTTGAACCCGCTGACAAATCCGCAGGACACAGTATTCCTTGCTAATGTGACCTTTGAACCGGGCTGCCGCAACAACTGGCATATTCATCACGCCAAAAACGGCGGTGGTCAGATACTTATTTGCACAGCGGGCGAGGGTTGGTATCAGGAGGAAAATAAATCACCTGTTTCTCTCACAGCTGGAACAGTTATCACCATTCCATCAGAGGTAAAGCATTGGCATGGAGCAAAAAAGCACAGTTGGTTTTCGCACATAGCCGTGGAGGTACCCGGCGAAGCTACCTCAAATGAGTGGTGCGAGCCTGTGAGCGATGAAGTGTATAGCGCATTAGAACAGTAACAGACATAAGGATGCAGCCAATGAAATGATTTTAAAATAAAGGAGTGTTTGAAATGAATACTATGAATGAGAAATCACTGATAAGGTTCAGCAATGTCTGGCAAAGGAACTGAACATTGATGAAAAATTCGTTTCGGTGTCAAGTAAAGATGTCGAAATGGAAGGATGGACTGCCCATATGGAATCCTTGCAAGACAAAATGTGAGCGTATAAGGAGATGATCATATGCAATATACAAAATTAGGAAATTCAGACCTCAATATATCCCGTATTTGTATGGGGTGTATGGGTTTTGGCGAAGCCGGAAACGGGCAGCATAGCTGGACGATTGATGAAGGGTATTCCCGTGAAATTATCAAAAAGGGCTTGGAGCTTGGTGTCAACTTCTTTGATACGGCAATCGCCTATCAAAGCGGTACAAGCGAGCAGTATCTTGGCAGAGCAATTCGGGATTTTGCAAGGCGTGATGATGTTGTTATTGCAACAAAATTCCTGCCCCGTACCAATGACGAAATTGAAGCGGGAATCACAGCGCAACAGCACATTGAAAAAATGATTGATAAAAGTCTTGAAAATCTCGGAATGAACTATGTAGATCTATACATTTACCATATGTGGGATTACAATACGCCTCTTTACGATAATCATGGAGGGCTTGAACAATGCTGTAAAGTCTGGGAAGACTCGTTATATCGGGATTTCTAACTGCTTTGCCTATCAGCTTGCACAGGCAAATGCACTTGCCGAGAAAATGGGCTTTGCAAAGTTTATATCGGTGCAGGGACACTATAATCTGATCTTTCGGGAGGAAGAACGGGAAATGGTACGGCTCTGCCGTGAAGAAAATATAGCAATGACGCCGTATAGTGCACTTGCAGGCGGCCGTCTTTCAAAGCGCCCAGGCGAAACCTCAAAGCGTTTGCAGGAGGACAGCTACGCACATCTGAAATATGACGCTACCGCCGGACAGGACGGTATCATCATTGACCGTGTGGCACAGCTTGCTGACAAATACGGTGTGTCTATGACCGAAATATCACTGGCTTGGCTCTTAACAAAGGTTACTGCTCCTGTTGTTGGCGCAACGAAACTCCAACACATAGAGGGGGCAGCGAAAGCTATCCAGATTACCTTGACCGCTGATGAGCTTGCTTTCTTGGAAGAACCCTATATTCCTCACAATTTAGTCGGCGTAATGGCACAGAATACCTCCGAGCCGCCAAAGACAAGCACGTGTGGTCGCTCGGCAGTAAAATCTGAAAGGAGACATGAAAATGGATTTATATATCACTGATCCTGAATTTGCAGAACGCTTTGAGCATTTTGCGTTTCATGAAGTCATAAATGAAGAAAATCAGCAGGTGGATGAGAAGACACGTACTATGGCAATTTTATCGGTACTTATTGGCTGCGGTGGTATGGAGGCATTCAGAGAAATGCTCCCTAAAGCACTAGAAAGCAGCATGACGCCGATAGCCGTAAAGGAAATTGTTTATCAGGCAACCGACTATTTGGGCTATGGCAGAATGTTGCCGTTTCTGAAAGCTACAAATGAAATATTTATAGAGAAAGGCATTCAGCTTCCACTTGATGATCAGGCAACAACTACTATTGATAACCGGCTTGAAAAAGGAATTGAAGCGCAAGCAGAAATCTTCGGAGAACAAATGAAAGAGGCTTGGAAAGCGGGTCATATCAATCGCTGGCTGGCAGCAAACTGTTTCGGCGACTACTACACCCGCAAGGGGTTAACCCTTGCTGAGCGTGAACTTATCACCTTTTGCTTTCTTATGGCACAGGGGGGATGTGAACAGCAGCTTATCGCTCACTGCAAAGGTAATATGAATATGGGAAATGACAAGAATTTTCTGATAAAAGTCGTTTCACAGTGTTTGCCGTATATCGGTTATCCCCGTAGCCTGAATGCGATTTCCTGTATCAATAAGGCGGTAGAGGAATGAAGCCGAAGGCAATTATCAAATTATCTGTTGATATTTTAATGACATTGGCACTGCTTTTCTTAATGGGCTATCATTTATGGGGAGAAGTGCTTCACGAATGGGTAGGTGCAGGAATGCTGCTTCTTTTTATCGCTCACCACATGTTAAATGGATGTTGGCATAAATCCTTATTTAAGGGAAAGTACAACATAATGCGTATTTTAACGCTCTGTATAGATATTCTCGTGCTTGTTTCCATGCTTGTCCAAATGTATAGCGGAATTGTAATGTCACGCTATGTGTTTGAGTTCTTGCCGTCGATTGGCGGTATGTCGTTGGCTCGGCGGCTTCATATTCTCGGTGCATATTGGGGATATATCCTTATGTGCCTGCATTTAGGTCTGCACTGGAATATGATTTTGGGAATGTTCCGCAAGGTGACAGGAATACAGGACAGGTCCAAAATACGTAGCATCATTGCGATTGTTGCAGGATTGATTATCGCCGTATATGGTGTGCGGTCTTTTATCAGCAGAGATTTTTCGACCTTCCTGCTGCTTCAAACTGAATTTGTATTTCTGGATTACAGCGAATCAAAAATTCTATTTTACACAGATTATCTCGCACTTATGGGACTTTGTATCTTTATTGCCCACTACATCCTAAAGACGATACGGGAATTAAGAAAGAAATCAACAGAATCATAATGGATGTTCAAACGTTAAGTAAGATGTGAAAAGCTCCGTATTGGAATCAGTGATTATTGTTAATGATAAAGTGGCTATTTCTGCAGTCAAAACAGGTCATCTCCAAATTGATACCACACAAGCCTGGGTTAAAAAGCGGTGCTGGTGTTGTAAGTAAGCTACACAGTTGTGTATTATATGTCCTGTTGTCCTGTAGGTGTTTTGCGAAGGTAGTTCTATACTAAAAAAAAGAAATCTCATTGACAACAGTACTAATTCGTACTATTATATATTTATGGTACGAATCCGTACCGATGGAGGTAGCTATGGAAATACGTGAACAAATCAAATTCGTTAATATCGCTTTGAGCGGGACACTGGATGTATATCGGATTTGGGCGAAGAAGCATAACCTGAATTATAATGCTTTGGTTGTTTTGTATACATTACATGATTATAAGGTATGCACGCAGAGGCAAATATGTGAATGGTGGGCATTGCCGAAGCAAACCGTACATGGTATTTTGCTGGACTTTGAGAAAAAGGGATATATCAATATCCGTGCAAATGAAGAGAATAAGCGGGAGAAACTCATCACCTTTACGAAGCAGGGAACAGAATTTGCATCCTCGATTCTCGCACCGCTTCTTTCTATGGAGGAGGAAGCCATGCGTAAGCTGGGAGAGGAAAAGCGGCAGCAGCTGATACATTCGAATATGGAGTATTATGAGCTGTTGAAGCAGGAAATTGAACATGGATAATGTATTGGCAAGGAAATTATCGTTTTCCTCTCTGCTTGTGTTTGCTTTGCCGAACATTATTATGATGATCAGTCTTTCGATGTATATCATCATAGATGGTATGTTTGTATCCAGATTGATTGGAACTACTGCCTTATCCGCTGTCAATATGTTTTATCCGGCCATCTGCTTTGAAATGGCGGTTGCCATCATGCTGGCAACAGGAGGAAGTGCCATTATCGCAAGGAAAATGGGGGAGGGGAATCTACAGGAGGCAAGAGGCACCTTTAGCTTTCTGATCGCTGTGGAGCTTGCAATCGGAATCGCTATTGCACTATTCGGCAATCTGCTTGTAAATGAAATTTTGAGTTTTTTAGGTGCTACCTCAGTACAGGCCCCCTTATCCATACCATATGCAAGAGTCATCTTTGCATTTGCTCCGGCATTTTTTCTTCAGACTGCCTTTCAAACATTTTTCGTAACAGCAGGAAAACCGGCGCTTGGTCTTTGTGTTACAGTTTTAGCAGGTGTTACGAATATTGTGCTGGATTATATCTTCATGGCACCGTTGCATATGGGAATCGCAGGTGCGGCAATCGCCACAGGCATCGGCTATTGTATCCCGGCGGCTGTGGGAATGATATATTTTCTTACAACAAGAAAAAATTATCTGCATTTTGTAGGTGTGCGATTTGAACGCAGTGTACTTTTGAAGGCGTGTGGGAACGGATCATCGGAAATGGTGACAAATCTGGCGAATGCAGTCACTACTCTGCTCTTTAATTACACCCTGCTGCAATATTACGGGGAGGATGGAGTTGCTTCGATCACTATTATCTTATACTTTCAGTATATCTTCACAGCGCTTTATTTTGGCTATTCCAACGGTATCGCTCCTATCATCAGCTACAAATTCGGAAATAACGATACCGCACAATTGCATTGCATATTCAAAAGCAGTCTGGTGTTTTTGCTCATCGCCGCCCTTGTCGCGAATTCTCTGCTGCTTCTGACCATTAAGGATGCCTTAACCATTTTCACCCCTGCTTACAGCTCCGTTTATGAAATTACATTACATGGCTTTATGAGGTATTCTTTGGCCTTTGGTGTTATGGGACTGGGCATATTCGCATCTGCAATGTTTACTGCCTTCTCAGATGGCAGAACATCGGCAATTATATCCTTTTCCAGAACCTTTATCTTTCTGATTGCCATGATTTGCATTCTTCCGCATTTTCTGGGGGAGGCCGGTGTATGGATTGCTGTCCCGGTAGCGGAAATGCTGGGAGGTATCGTTGCTGCATGCTATCTAATTTTAAAGAACGATGAATTTTCTTATTTTCCAAAACTGAATAAGCTGTAGTATCTGCCTGCTTTACAATCTCGGCATGTTCAAATAAAAAGCATAAAGAAAAAGTGTTTTTCATAAATGGATAAGCCGCTGCATCCGATATCGAATACGGGTGAGTGAAACGGCAAAACAGCAGGGAAGAAAGCCTTTGCTTCCCTGCTATGATCCATTTTGAAACCAGGTGTTTTCTACAATATGACAAAACGGTTCTGTATGTTTAAAAGCTAAGAGGAAAACCGGTGCTGCTTCTGCATAGTATCCGATGTCGTTCGTTATTCTGCTTTACGGGAGCCGTCCCTGTTGAAAATTTTATGCAGACTGTGCTCCACAGGGAGCAGTGTCAGAAGAAGGATGATGCATTGCAGTAAACAGAGAAGGCCGCCATAGATACCGCATGCTGTATCGCTTTTTCCATACAGCAACAGCATACAAGGAAAAGAAAACGCAGCACTGAACCAACCCCAGATCAACCAGACTCTGCCAAATTGTACATGTGCTGTTTTCCATGTATCTTCATTTTTCATAGACAGGGATGTGCGGTATCCGAAAAGTTCATTGATTTCCTTTGGAGGATGCTTTTGAAAATAGAAGCCAAATCCTATCATGGTAAAGGGGATCAGAAGATTCATGATGAGCATAAACAACCAGAAAGCCATAAGAAAACCTCCTATTCAAGCATAGTATAGCATTATTTAAGATCAATGTCATGGAAACGGGTTCTTACTTACTTTGAAGTGTTTGTAAAAGGGAGAATTCAATTTCTATTGATGAATGCAATCGTATTGAACTCTCCCTGTTTTATGTTTACCCACAATCGAGTAAGAACCTAAAAATGTACTGTCTGCTTTTCTTCGTCTTCTCTTTTTGTTTATACAGCTAAGAGATTACGTATTCACGATCGTGCGGAGAAGCCAGCTAAGCAACTGCCGTGGTATATGAGGATCTGTGAAACTGCTGTTTTCTATTGAAGAATGCTCAGCTGATATATTCATGTTATTTCGTTGAAAACGCTTATTTCATATAATATAGAACAGGGAAAGCCAATCCTTATGAACTCCATGTAAAAAAATCTTGCAATACGTCAGATATATGGTAAAATATTGAGTGATAAAAGGTCCTTTAAGATAATCCAGAGAGGTTATGAAGGCGAACACCAAACCTGAAGTGTATAGAAAGGGTCCTTTTGTGTATCAAAACGGACCCTTTTATGATAGGACCGGCAGGAGGAAAGCATATGAACAAGAACAGTTTACTGAAAATCTGTGACTTAACGAGTGAAGAGATTTTTCACATTCTTGAGGATGCTGCTGCTTTTTCCAGTTCTCAATCAGATTGGCAATTTCCGCGTAAAACGCTGGTTGCTAATCTTTTTTTTGAGCCGAGCACGCGGACACATTTCTCATTTGCCAGCGCGGAGCATCAGCTGGGCGCCTGTGTGGAAAATTTCACTGCACGGGGAAGCAGCGTGGAAAAGGGTGAAAGCCTGTATGACACGGTAAAGACATTTGAAAGCATTGGCTATGATGCCGTGGTCATCCGTCACAGTCAGGATGAATACTTCAAAGAGCTGGAAGATATCCGAATTCCAATCCTGAATGCAGGAGATGGCTGTGGGAATCATCCGACCCAGTGTCTGCTGGATCTGCTTACCATATATCAGGAATTTCAGACATTTCAGGGAATTAAGGTGGCGGTCATTGGTGACATTACACATTCCCGTGTTGCAAACAGCATCAAGGAAGCACTTGGTATGCTGGGGGGAGAGGTAGCCTTCTCCGGTCCCGATGAATGGGTCGCAAAGGATGCCTATTACAAGCGTGTGGATGAGGCAGTACAATGGGCGGATGCTGTTATGATGCTTCGCATTCAGCATGAGCGTCATAAGGAAACCATGGCAATGAGCAGGGCGGAATATCTGGAGCGCTACGGTCTGACGAAACAGCGTGCAGCCATGATGCAGCCGCATGCCATCATCATGCATCCGGCACCGGTCAACCGCGGTGTGGAAATCGACAGCGATCTGGTGGAGGCGGAAAACAGCCGCATCTTTAAGCAGATGAGCAATGGAGTTCTTGTGCGCAAGGCAGTGATCAAACGCGCACTGGGATATGAATTTGAATAAGAAGCTACATAAAAATACATAGAAAAGAGGTGCAGTTATGAAACTGATTCAGCAGGCCCGCATCCTTACAAAAGGAAATGAAACAGAGATAATGGATGTGCTGTTTGATGAAACACAGATTGTGAAAATCGCAAAGCATATCGATCCTGCATTGGCGCAGGAGGTAATTCCGGCAGAGAATTGTGTACTACTGAGCGGATTGATCGATGTACATGCCCATCTGCGTGAGCCGGGCTATACGCATAAGGAAACAATTGCCAGTGGGACGGCTGCTGCAGCCCATGGCGGCTTTACCACCATAATGGCAATGCCCAATGTCATCCCGTATCCGGACAATACGGAAACGATGAAGACATATCTGACGAAAATCAAACAGGACAGCCGTGTGCATGTGATTCCCTATGCCTGTATCACAAAGGCGGAGGCGAGTCAAAAGCTGAGTGATATAGAAGGACTGAGCGCCATGGGGATTCATGCCTTCAGTGATGACGGTGTTGGTGTGGCAACAGCGGATATGATGAAGGCGGCCATGCAGAAGTGCCGTGATGTTGATGGTATCATCGTTGCCCATACCGAGGATATGAGCTATCGCAAGCCGAATGCCTGCATGCACGAAGGCATCCGCAGTAAACAGCTTGGTCTTACCGGGATTCCCAGTGCCTGTGAATATGCACAGTTCCAACGGGATTTGGCACTTGTCAGGGAAACCGGCTGCCGCTATCATGTATGCCATATGAGTGCGCAGGAAAGTGTGGAATCCCTGCGCAGGGCAAAGAAGGAAGGACTGGATGTCAGTGGTGAGGTAACGGCACATCACCTGCTGCTGAATGAAATGGCAGTAGAAAATGCCAATCATAAAATGAACCCGCCACTGCGCAGCGAGGAGGACCGTCAGGCTCTGATTCAGGGACTGCTGGATGGTACGATCGATATGATTGCCAACGATCATGCACCGCACAGCGAGGAAGAAAAAAGCAGAGGGATGGAAAAGGCTCCCTTTGGTATTGTTGCACTGGAAACCGCGTTTCCACTGCTGTACACCCGCTTTGTGAAGGAGGAGGGCATCTTCACGCTGGAACAGCTGGTGTACTGGATGAGCGAGGCGCCTGCCAAACGCTTTCAAATGGAGCGCAGGGGAAAACTGAAGGAAGGAAACGCTTCGGATTTTGTACTGATGGATCTGGACAGCGTACGAAAGATAGAGAAACAGGGATTCTATTCCATGGGAAAAAACACACCGTTTGACGGTATTGTCTGCAGCGGCTTTGCGGTGAAGACATTTGTGGATGGAATCTGCGTATACGATAACAGGGAGGGTTTGCTGAAATGAAAAAGCGACTATTGATTCTTGAAGACGGCAGTGTTTATGAAGGAATCGCCTTTGGAGGCGACCGGTATCAGATGGGAGAGCTGATCTTCCAGACAGGAATGAGCGGGTATCAGGAAATTATCTCCGATCTTTCCTACTATGGACAAATCGTCATGATGACCTATCCTGCCATGGGAAACTGTGGAATCAACCGTGATGACTTTGAGAGTATTTCACCGAAGATGTTCGGCTTTGTTGTCAAGGAATACTGTGAAACACCGAGCAACTTCCGCAGTGATATGACACTCGATGCGTTTATGAAGCTGAAGGGCATTCCGGGAATTGCGGATATCGATACGCGTGAAATTACAAGAAAGATCAGAGATCATGGTACATGCAAGGCAATCATGGCGGATGCGGATGCCGATGTGGAGGCGATTGTGAAGCAGCTGCGGGAAAGTGAGTTACCAAAAGACGGTGTACAGGCAGTATCTACAGTGAAGCCGTTCCCGATTCCATCCCGTGGGCAGAAGGTCGTTATGGTGGACATCGGAACAAAGTTTGCCGTGATCCGCGAGTTTAACATGCGCGGCTGTGATCTGATTGTCGTACCTTACAATATGAGTGCACAGGATATTCTGGCCATTCATCCGGATGGCATCGTCTACAGCGGCGGACCGGGAGCACCGGAAGATATTCCGGAAACGGTAGCTACCTGTAAAGAGTTGCTGGGCAGTGTGCCGATGCTGGGCATCGGTCTGGGACATGAAGTCATTGCGGCTGCATGCGGCGCAAACGTTGTAAAAATGAAGGTTGGTCACCATGGAAACTCTTCTCCGGTGCGCAATCTGAAGAAACAGAAAATCGAGTTTACTGCACAGAATCACGGCTATGAGGTGGAACCGGACTCCATAAAGGGAACCGGACTGATCACCACCTATACCGCACTGAATGATGGCTCCATAGAAGGCTTTACCCATGAAACCTATCCGCTGTACTCTTACTCCTTTGAGCCGGAGGCAGCACCGGGTGCGGATGACTGTACCTATATATTCGATGATTTCTGCAATGTAATGAAGGAAAGGAGTGCTGAATAGAATGCCGAAAAGAAACGATATAAAGAAAATCATGGTGATTGGCTCCGGTCCGATCGTCATTGGACAGGCAGCGGAGTTTGACTATGCCGGCTGTCAGGCCTGCACCTCTTTGCGCGAGGAAGGCTATGAGGTTATTCTGATCAACTCCAATCCGGCAACGATTATGACGGATACTGTTATTGCGGACCGTGTATATATTGAGCCGCTGACGCTGGAATTTGCGAGCCGTGTCATCTATAAGGAACGTCCGGATGCTATTTTGGGCAGTCTGGGAGGACAGACCGGTTTAAATCTGGTTGTTGAGCTGGCAGAAAGCGGTATTCTGGATGAATATCACGTGGAAATTCTGGGAACGGCACTGGACGCCATTGAGAAGGCAGAGGACCGTGATAAATTCCGTGAGCTGATGTATGAAATCGGGGAACCGGTACCGGAAAGTGTGATCGTACATACGATTGAGGAAGCGGTGGCATTCGCATGTGAAAACGGCTATCCGGTTGTGGTACGTCCTGCGTTTACTCTGGGTGGAACCGGGGGCGGTTTCGCACACAGTGAGGAAGAGCTGCGGGTAATCTGCGATAACGGTTTAAAAATCTCTCCGGTTCACCAGTGCCTGATCGAACAGAGCATCGCCGGCTATAAGGAAATCGAATACGAGGTTATGCGTGACAATGCGGATAATGCAATCGTTGTCTGCAATATGGAAAATGTCGATCCGGTTGGTATTCACACCGGTGATTCCATCGTTGTTGCGCCAACGCAGACGCTGACGGACAGAGAATGCGGCATTATGCGTGCATCAGCGCTGAAAATCATCCGCGCATTGAAAATCTGCGGCGGCTGCAATGTACAGCTGGCACTGGATCCAAACAGCTTCAACTACTATGTCATTGAGGTCAATCCGCGGGTATCCCGCTCCTCTGCTCTTGCCTCCAAGGCGACCGGCTATCCGATTGCCAAGCTTGCGGCGAAGGTGGCTGTCGGTCTGACACTGGATGAAATTATCAATCCGGTCACAACGACCAGCTATGCCTGTGTGGAGCCTTGCATCGATTATGTTGTCACAAAATTCCCGCGTTTTGCCTTTGATAAATTCCCGAAGGCAGATCGTACGCTGGGTACACAGATGAAGGCAACCGGTGAGGTTATGTCCATAGGACGTACCTTCGATGAAGCGATTTTAAAGGCTATCCGCTCTCTGGAAATGAAGACGGATCACCTGGAACAAAAGGATATCAACGCGATGAATGAGGATGCCTTATGGAAGAAGCTGGCACAGTGTGATGATGAGCGCATCTATGTCATAACCGCATTGCTTCGAAAGGGTGCGGATATCGAGGATATCTTTGCAGTAACGAAGATGGATCGCTACTTCCTGAACCGCTTTAAAAACATCGTTGCACAGGAAACCGTTATCCGGCAGCATCCGATGGATCTAAACGTTCTGCAGGCTTCCAAGAAAATGGGCTTTGCGGATTCCTGGATTGCAAGAAGCTGGAATGTAGAGGAAGCTGCTCTCTACGATACAAGAAAACAAAACGGCATTATGCCGGTCTATAAAAATGTGGATACGTGTGCAGGGGAGTATGTATCGCATACACCGTATCTGTATTCCACCTATGAGCATGAAAACGAATCCGTATGCAGTGACAACCGCAAAATCATCGTACTCGGCTCCGGTCCGATTCGTATCGGTCAGGGTGTGGAGTTTGACTATGCGACCGTACACTGTGTAAAGACGATTCGTGAACGCGGCTATGAAGCGATTGTTATCAACAATAATCCGGAAACCGTATCAACCGACTATTCCATTTCCGATAAGCTGTATTTCGAACCGCTGACGATTGAAGATGTTATGCATGTCATCGATCTGGAACAGCCCCTTGGTGTTGTCGTGCAGTTCGGCGGGCAGACGGCAATCAATCTGGCAGATAAGCTGGTTGCGCGCGGTGTAAAAATTCTGGGAACCTCTCTGGAAAATATCGACCGTGCCGAGGACCGTCACGAGTTTGAAGAAATGCTGCACCAGCTGGATATTCCGCAGCCGCAGGGAGAAACTGCCGTCGAGGTTGAGGAAGCAGTGAAGATTGCGAATCGTATCGGATATCCGGTACTGGTGCGCCCATCCTATGTATTGGGCGGACGTGCGATGGAAATTGTGCACAACGATGACGATTTGCGTGTCTATATGGCAACGGCAGTGAAGGAAATCAGCCATGATGCACCGATTCTGGTCGATAAATATATCATCGGTAAGGAAATGGAAGTGGATGCAATCTGTGATGGAGAGCATGTGTACATTCCGGGAATCATGGAGCATATCGAGCGTGCCGGTGTGCATTCCGGTGACTCCATCAGTGTCTATCCGGCTCCGACGGCAAGTCAGAAGGTAAAGGATACCATTATCGATTATGCGACACGCATCGGTAAGGGATTCCATTTCATCGGTCTGTATAATATACAGTTCATCGTGGAAACCGATAAGAAAAGCGGGGAAGAAAGAGTGTATGTTCTGGAGGTTAATCCTAGAAGCTCCCGTACCGTACCATTCCTGAGCAAGGTTACGAATGTTGGGATGTCCTATGTGGCAACACGCTGTGTTCTGGGAGATTCTTTAAAGGATCAGGGCTACGAGGAAGGCGTGCATCCGGAAGGGGAGCGTGTCTTTGTCAAGGCACCGGTATTCTCCTTTGCGAAGCTGCGAAGTGTAGATACGACACTGGGACCGGAAATGAAATCTACCGGGGAAGCACTGGGCGGCGATGTAACGCTGGAAAAGGCATTATACAAGGCACTGCTGGCAAGTGGTGTGAAGATTCCGCTGCACGGCAATGTTCTTATTACGGTTGCGGATGATGACAAGCAGGAGGGGCTGAAGATCGCGAAGCGCTTCTCTGCCATCGGCTATGGTATTTATGCGACGAAGGGAACGGCACAGTATCTTTCCTCCAACGGTATCTATGTAAAAACCGTAGACAAGGTAAAGGAAGAAACAGACAACAATGTGATTGATGTCATCCGTAAGGGACGCGTCAACTATGTGGTCAATACGATGAGTATCTCCAGTGAGGTAAACCGGGACGGCTTTGAAATCCGCCGTGCTGCCGCTGAGAATAATATCAGCTGCTTCACATCGCTGGATACCGCCAATGCGATTCTGCGTGTGCTGGAATCCCAGACGTTTACCACCATTTCCATGAATGAACTGGAGGGATAAGATGCAGGAAGAAAAAGGACTGATTTTAAGTAATAAGAGGATAGCGAAGGATACCTACCGTATGGAAATACAGGCATCCATCGCAAAGGATATGAAGTCGGGACAGTTTGTAAATGTAGCGGTGGAGGGGTTTATGCTGCGCCGCCCCATCAGTATCTGCTCCGTTGAAGATAAAACACGCTTTGTCATCATCTACAAGGTGGTAGGGGATGGCACTGCGAAGCTGGCTACGCTGCGCACACAGGGGATTATCGATGTGTTTGGTCCCCTTGGCAGTAGCTATCCGATTCATGAAGAAGAGCATGAGGTGCTGCTGATCGGTGGCGGTGTGGGTGTGCCGCCGCTGTATGAGCTGGCAAAGCAGTATCGCAGCAGGGATGCACGTGTGTATGTGGTCCTTGGCTTCAACGATAAAGAAAGCGTATTTTATGAAAATGAGTTTCAGCGTCTTGGGTGCCATGTTGCGGTAGCGACAATGGATGGCAGCTATGGGACAAAGGGAACGGTGATGGATGCGATTAAAGAGCATGGCATCACAACAGAGTTTACCTGCAGCTGCGGTCCAAGACCGATGCTGAAAGCAGTGGAGGAGCGCTATACCCGCGGCTATATGTCCTTTGAAAGCCGTATGGCATGCGGTATCGGAGCCTGTATGGCGTGTGTGGCAAAGGATAAGAAGGAAGAAAACATGTACCACCGCATTTGTAAGGAAGGTCCTGTTTTCCCGATCGGAAAGGTGGAATACTGATGGATCTGCATGTAGAACTGCCGGGACTTCATCTGAAGAACCCCATTATTCCGGCCAGCGGCTGCTTCGGCTTTGGCCGCGAATTTGCCGAGCTGTATGATCTGAGTCTTCTTGGAGGCATTGCGATCAAGAGTGCGACACCGCACAGCCGATTCGGAAATCCGACACCGCGTGTTGCGGAAACACCGTCAGGCATGCTGAATGCCATTGGTCTTCAGAACCCGGGAGTGGATGTGATTATGGAACGGGAGCTGCCATGGCTTGCGCAGTTTGATACGGAGATTATTGCCAATGTGGCAGGTGCCAGTGAAGAGGACTATGTCGAGGTCATCACGAAGCTGAATCAAAGCGATGTTGTCAAGGCATATGAGCTGAATATCAGCTGTCCGAATGTAAAGCATGGGGGAATCGGTCTGGGAACCGATCCTGCTCTTGCGGCTAAGGTTACCCGCATGGCAAAGGAAGCGGCACAAAAGCCGGTCTATGTGAAGCTGTCACCGAATGTAACAAATATTGTGGAAATTGCCAAAGCCGTGGAAGAGGCAGGTGCAGATGGTCTGGTGCTCATCAACACCTTGATGGGCATGCGTATGGATCTGCGTACGGGAAAACCATTGCTTGCCAATGTGACCGGAGGACTGAGTGGTCCTGCGATCAAGCCGGTGGCGATTCGTATGGTGTATCAGGTGGCATCTGCCGTCAATATACCGATTATCGGTGTCGGCGGTATCACCAGAGCAGAGGATGTACTGGAATTTCTGTATGCCGGAGCAAGTGCGGTAGAAGTGGGAATGCAGAACTTTATCGATCCGCTGTGCTGTGTTAAAATACTAGAGGATTTGCCAAAGGTCCTGAAGAAATATGGGAATAACAGCTTGACTGATGCTGTTGGAAGGAGTTTTCGTTGATGAGTAAAACAATGGTTGCGTTGGATTTCTCCACACGTAAGGAAGTATATGAATTTTTATTAAAGTTTAAGGAACCGATTTATGTAAAAATCGGTATGGAGCTTACGTATTCTTTTGGATTTGAAATTGTTCGAGAAGTGAAGGCGATGGGACACCAGATTTTTCTGGATTTGAAGCTGCACGATATTCCAAATACGGTTAAACAGGCGATGAAGAATTTGGCAAAGCTGGATGTGGATGTTGTTAATCTGCATGCGGCAGGTGGAAGTGCCATGATGAAGGCTGCTATCGAAGGCTTAAAAGAGGGAGCTGTCAATGGCAAACGCCCGCTTTGTATCGCTGTAACTCAATTGACAAGTACATCACAGGAAGCGATGAATGAAGAGCTGCTGATTCCCGGAGATGTAAAGGATGTTGTCATCTCCTATGCGAAGCTGGCAAAGGAAAGCGGACTGGACGGTGTCGTGTGCTCTGTTCATGAAGCAAAGGCAATTCATGAGGCATGCGGGTCTGACTTTCTGACAGTTACACCGGGGATTCGTCTTGCGGATGATTCCAAGGATGATCAAAAGCGTGTGGCAACGCCGGTATTTGCCAAAGAACAGGGCTGTGACTATATCGTCGTGGGTAGAAGTATTACAAAAAGTGCCAATCCGGTAGCTACCTATCATGAAATTGAAAAAACGATGGAGGGAAAATAAATGAAGATTGAAAAAACTGTCGCAAAGAATCTGCTGGATATCCAGGCAGTATCTCTGCAGCCCAACGATCCATTTACATGGGCAAGCGGAATCAAATCACCAATTTACTGTGACAACCGTCTGGTGCTGTCTTTTCCGGAAAAACGCAGTGTCGTTGTGCAGGGCTTTGTAGAACTGATTCAGAAGGAATATGCAGAGGCAGAGGTTATCGTCGGTACGGCAACTGCCGGAATCCCATGGGGAGCAATGGTAGCTGACAAGCTGGAGAAGCCGTTTGGTTATGTACGCAGCTCCAACAAGAGTCATGGAAAAGGAAATAAAATCGAGGGAAACATCGAACAGGGGGCCAAGGTTGTTGTTGTTGAGGATCTGATTTCCACCGGCGGCTCTGTCAAGGATGTCATTGAATCCCTGCGTGAGGCAGGTGCCGAGGTACTGGGCGTTGTGGCGATCTTTACCTATCTGTTACCGGCATCCACAGAGCTGTTTAACAGCATTTCCTGTGAATTTAAGACATTGAGCAATTACGATGTTCTGATTGATGTGGCATTGGAAAATGACTATATCAAGGATGGTGACCTTGAGAAATTAAAGGCTTGGAAACAGGATCCAAAGGATGAATCCTGGATGGAAAAATAGAAGAAAGAACAGTGCATTGGGGCATAGAATACAATCGTATTCTATGCCCTTTTGGTGGGAATACAGAGTGTAAGGACTTACAGGGAGTTCAAAACATGAACACTCCTGTGACACGAAACAGCAAAGTGCTGCTGCATGCTGTGTCATAGAAAAACCGTGTAAAAGCTCAAACGGAATGTACGAAATGATGGAACATATATCAAATTTATAAGAATTTATGCTCGTGCGTAGCGAGAGAATGGAGGCAAATATGATGAATATGATGTCAAAACGTTTACTGATACTGGAGGATGGCAGTGTGTATGAAGGACACGGCTTCGGATCCCATCATTATCAGGTGGGAGAGCTTGTATTCAATACCGGGATGAGCGGCTACCAGGAGGTGCTGTCCGATTTATCCTATTGCGGACAGATCGTCATGATGACCTACCCAATGATTGGAAACTACGGTGTCAACCGGGATGACTTTGAGAGTCTGGATCCTGCCGTGTTCGGCTTTGTCGTAAAGGAATATTGCGAGCAGCCAAGCAATTTTCGCTGTGATCTGACTCTGGATGAATTTTTAAAGCTAAAAGGGATACCCGGAATTTGCCATGTGGATACCCGCGCAATCACAAAAAAGCTGCGCAGCAGCGGTACGATGCGTGCCATCATGGCGGATGAGGGAGCGGATGTACAGGCAGTGGTAAAGCTGTTGAAGGAAACCGATTTCCTGCATGATCAGGTTGCACGTGTATCCACACAGAAGCCGTTTCCCATCCCATCCCGTGGAAAAAAGGTTGTTTTAATGGATTTTGGCGCAAAGCATGGCATCATCCGAGAGCTGTCACGCAGAAACTGCGATCTTGTCGTTGTACCATACAATACCTCAGCAGAGGCGATTCTTGCCCTGCATCCGGATGGAGTGATGCTGAGCAACGGTCCGGGGGATCCAAAGGATATGACAGGTGCTATCGAGGTCATCCGTGAGCTGATCAAGCATGTCCCCATCTTTGGCATCTGTCTGGGACATCAGCTGATCTCTCTGGCATGCGGCGCTAATACCGTTAAGCTGAAATTCGGTCACCGCGGCTGCAATCATCCGGTCTTGAATCTGACGACTGGTAAAGTGGAAATCACCTCACAGAATCACGGCTATGCAGTGGAAACAGAAAGTCTTGCGGACACGGATTTGATCATGACGCATCAGGCGCTGAATGATCGAAGTGTGGAGGGTGTCAGCCATACACGTTATCCGGTATTCAGTGTACAGTATCACCCGGAAGCTGCACCGGGGCCGGAGGATGCCAATTATCTGTTTGATCAATTCATGGAACTGATGGAAAAGGAGAATGCATAACTATGACAAAGCGTACGGATATTAAGAAAATACTTGTGATCGGGTCTGGACCAATTGTCATTGGACAGGCTGCGGAATTTGATTATGCCGGAAGTCAGGCCTGCCAGTCCCTTCGTGAGGAAGGCTATGAGGTTGTCCTGATCAATTCCAATCCGGCAACCATCATGACCGATACAACGATTGCGGATCGTGTTTATATTGAACCGCTGACGCTGGAATTCGCCAGCCGTATCATTTATAAGGAACGCCCGGATGCCGTCCTGGGCAGTCTGGGAGGACAGACCGGATTAAATCTGGTTGTTGAGCTGGCTGAATCCGGTATCCTTGCGGAATACGATGTGGAGATACTGGGAACGGATTTAACTGCCATTAACAAGGCGGAGGACCGCGAGCTGTTTCGAAACCTGATGTATGAAATCCATGAACCGGTACCGGAAAGTGATATTGTACATACCGTGGAAGAGGCGATTGCCTTTGCGGATTCCATTGGCTATCCAGTTGTTGTTCGCCCGGCCTATACACTGGGAGGAACCGGCGGAGGCTTTGCGGATACGGAAGAGGAGCTGCGTATCATTGCAGATAACGGATTAAAGCTGTCCCCGGTACATCAGTGTCTGATTGAACGAAGTATCGCAGGCTTTAAGGAAATTGAATACGAGGTTATGCGGGACAATAACAATAATGCAATCGTGGTCTGCAACATGGAAAACATCGATCCGGTGGGAATCCATACCGGTGACTCTATGGTTGTGGCTCCTGTACAGACGCTGTCCGATCGTGAGCATCAGATGCTGCGCAATGCCAGTCTGAAAATCATTCGTGCTTTGAATATATGCGGAGGCTGCAATGTACAGCTGGCATTGGATCCCAACAGCTTCAAATACTATATTATTGAGGTGAATCCAAGAGTATCCCGCTCTTCTGCGCTTGCCTCCAAGGCAACCGGCTATCCGATTGCAAAGCTGGCAGCTAAGATTGCGGTCGGTATGACGCTGGATGAGATCATCAATCCGATTACCAGGACGAGCTATGCCTGCTTTGAACCGTCACTGGATTACATTGTGACAAAGCTGGCACGCTTCCCGTTTGATAAATTTGAGCGTGCCGACCGCCGTCTGGGAACACAGATGAAGGCTACCGGTGAAGTCATGTCCATCGGTCGCAATTTTGAAGAAAGCTTTCTGAAGGCAGTACGATCTCTGGAAATGAAATGTGATCACATCGATCATAAGGAAATCAATGCCTGTACCACAGAGCAGCTGTGGGAGAAGATTGCGGTAAAGGACGATCTGCGCATGTTTGGCATCGCCGAGCTGATTCGCCGCAGGGAATCTCTGGCAAGTATTCATGAAATTACGAGAATCGATATGTTCTTCCTGCATAAATTTGCGAATATCATTTCTCTGGAAGAAGAAATGATGGCACTTCCACAGGATCTTTCCGTACTCCGTACGTTGAAGGAAAATGGCTTTGCGGATTCCTATATCGCCCGCAAGTGGGGGATGAAGGAGCGCTCCGTCTATGAGCTGCGGAAGAAAAACGGCATCATACCGGTATACAAAATGGTGGATACCTGTGCAGCGGAATTTGAAAGTGCGACACCGTATTTCTATTCCACCTATGAACAGGAAACGGAATCCTTCCGTACAGACCGTAAGAAAATCATTGTTCTCGGCTCCGGACCGATTCGTATCGGACAGGGTGTGGAATTCGACTATGCGACTGTACACTGTGTCATGACGCTGCGGGAGTGCGGCTATGAGGCAATCGTTATCAACAACAATCCGGAAACGGTATCGACAGATTTCTCGATTTCCGACAAGCTGTATTTTGAACCGCTGACGATCGAGGATGTTATGCACGTTGTGGATCTGGAACAGCCACTGGGCGTGATTGTTCAGTTTGGCGGTCAGACGGCAATCAATTTGGCAGATAAGCTGGTGGAACGCGGTGTGAAGATTCTGGGAACCTCTCTTAAGGACATTGACCGTGCCGAAGACCGTCATGCATTTGAAGCGATGCTGCACACGCTGGATATCCCGCAGCCGAAGGGAGAAACAGCGGTGGAGGTAGAGGAAGCCGTAAACATTGCGAACCGCATCGGGTATCCGGTGCTGGTGCGTCCATCCTATGTCCTTGGCGGACGTGCAATGGAAATCGTGCACAATGATGATGATCTGCGTATTTATATGGCTACGGCAGTTAAGGAAATCAGCCACGATGCACCGATTCTGGTCGATAAATACATTGTCGGTAAGGAGCTGGAAATTGATGCGATCTGCGATGGTGAACATGTGTATATTCCGGGAATCATGGAGCATATCGAACGCGCAGGTATTCATTCCGGTGACTCCATTAGTGTCTATCCGCCGCAGACCATATCGGATAAGGTGCGGGACACCATCGTCGATTACAGTATTCGTATCGGAAAGGGATTCCATTTTATCGGCTTGTTCAATATCCAGTTTATCGTGGAGGCACCAAAGGATGGAAATGAGGAAATGGTATATGTTCTGGAGGTCAATCCGCGAAGCTCCCGTACCGTGCCGTTTCTAAGTAAAATAACCGGTGTGGCGATGAGTCATATCGCAACGCGCTGCGTCCTCGGTGACTCATTGCATGAGCAGGGCTATGCAGAAGGGCTTCGTCCGTTTGAAAACCGCGTTTTTGTCAAGGCTCCCGTGTTTTCCTTTGCAAAGCTGCGCAGCGTAGATACCGTGCTGGGCCCGGAAATGAAATCAACCGGAGAAGCACTGGGCGGTGATGTTACCTTGGAGAAGGCGCTGTACAAGGCACTGCTTGCCAGCGGTATCCGTATTCCGAATCATGGTAATGTGCTGATGACGATTGCGGATGATGACAAAGAGGAAGGCCTGCGTATTGCAAAGCGTTTCTCTGCCATCGGGTACGGTATCTATGCGACTTGCGGCACGGCTGCTTTCTTACAGGGAAACGGATTGTTTGTGAAAACCGTCAATAAGATTTCCCAGGAGGGCGATTTGAATGTCCTGGATGTGATCCGTAAGGGTAAGGTGAATTATGTGATCAATACCATGTCCAGTGAAGATAAGGAGGTAACCAATGATGGCTTCCTGATTCGCCGGGTATCCGCAGAAAACAATATCAGCTGCTTCACTTCCTTTGATACAGCGAATGCAATACTAAAGGTGCTGGAATCTTTAAACTTTACGACCATCTCTATGAATGAGCTGGAGTATTAAATACGTCTTTATCAGAGTTATAAAAGCATAAGGCAAAAAATATTCAGCATTTGCATGTTTTATATCTTCGAGTTCTTATGAAAAAGGAAATCCAAACGATTGAGTAATTTCAATAGTTTTGGATTTCCCTTTTTTGAATATACAGCCTTAAGAAAAAAAGCATATGCATTGTCAAAAAGGCATTGTTATTTCCAATACAGCACTTTATGCTCCACAATCTGACATGCTTCATATAAAAGAAGTCCCAGCAGAGAAAGCAAGAATATTGAAGAGAGAATCATATTTAAATCATACATTTCTGCACCGTTTGTCAGCAGATAGCCAAGACCGGCTTTTGCTCCCATCATTTCTCCGATGACAGCGCTTGTAATTGCCTGTGTAACTGCTATTTTGCTGCCGCTGATGACCTCATGGAAGGCACAGGGAAGCTCCATACGTATGAAAATCTGCCATCGATTTGCCTGTAATATATTCATGAGGTCCATATATCCGGTATTGATTTTCTTCAATGAACTGCTTTCCGCTACCATGATAGGGAAGGATACTACCAGAATAACCAATGCTATTTTGGAAGTCAGTCCAAGCCCAAACCATAAAATGAATAGCGGAGCAATGGAAATTTTCGGTGAAATCTGCATGATGAGAAGCAATGGCATAAACAGATTCTCTAAAAGTCTATTTTTCGCAAGTAAATAACCGAGAATCATACCAAAGATAATACCCCAGAAGGTGCCGATAAAAATTTCATACAGCGTTGTTGTGATATGCAATCCCATGTTGCCGCTTTGCATAAATTGTATAAAATATTTGAAAAAATCAACAGGAGAAGGAAGATAATAGCTGGGGATATGAAATATAATGGTGATAAACTGCCACAGTATCAGCAGGCATGTAAGCAGTACGCACATTTCCACATAGATTCTTGTTTTTTTCATGATGCACCTCCCGGTTGAATTATGAGCTCATCTGCAGGAAAGGATGTCTTGAATAATCCGTTTTTTTGCAGCAGGTCAATGTAAATCTGATAATCATGGAGATTACTGTAGCCATATCCATACACTGCGGTATCTTCAGAAACCCAAAGATTTTTTACAAATTCCTGCGAAATAATATCTATGTATTTCTGTTCACTTCCGGCAATGCTTGGTGTAAATTTTTCCTTTGCGATATTCACAGCTTCCTGCACCTGACCTTCTATAATATCCTGCATACCCCGATTCAAGGCATTCGTAAAACCTCTGCATATTTCCGGATGCTCTTTCAAGAAAGTCTGTGAGGTGATTACTACATTTCCATAGGAGGGCATATAGTCGTTGCTGAGAAACTGTTTAACGTCGATTCCACTAGACTGAAGCTCATAGGTGCGAAGCTTAGAAAAGCAAATTGCATCTACCTGATTGGAAACGAGAGCATTCACAATTGCACCTGTTCCGATCACTTTGATTTGCACATCATGGATGGATAGGCCGTTCTGCTGCAGAATAACCTTCAGCTGAATATAATTGGGACTGCCATAACTTGTAATGGCAATTGTTTTGCCCTTCAGATCCTGTATTTTATGAATGCCAGATTCGCTTTTGTAAATGATTGCTCCCAGCCCCTTCTGATAGGTAGTATGAATGATGTTGACTGGAACACCGTTTCCCCGACCCAACAATACAGTATCCGCATTAGGAAAACCGAAGGGTACATTTCCTGCCCCCACGTTTTTAACAATTTCTGCAGCAGATGCATAATAGAAATTGACCTGCAGTCCTTCCTCCTTGAAATAGCCCTTTTCCTGTGCGAGATATAGCGGCGCATAATAAGGTGTTGCAGCTCCATCAATCTGAATATCAACTTCAAATAGTCCATCTGTATTTTTATATGGGTGATACGAAGAACCAGTACATCCGGATAACAAACATAAAGATAACAAAATGAAACAGAATTTTTTCATTGCTTTACCTCCTGATATCGCTGTAACCGTTGTTCCAGCAGGTTTACAGCTGCATACAGTAAAATTCCCAGCAAAATGGTAAATAGAATACCTGATATCAGCAGCGGACTATCAAAGGTGGAACTGGCAAATGATTGCAAATATCCGATACCCAACTGTCCTGCCATCCATTCCGCTACAGTTGCTCCAATAATAGCCTGTAGGATGCTTATCTTGAAGGAAGAGAGAAGATACGGTATGCAGCACGGAAACTCTAGCTGAGTAAATATCTGTCTGCGATCTGCGTTCAATACCTGCATATATGCATACATTTCTTTTGGGATATGACCGAGACCCAGCAGCACACCTTCTATGATAGGAAAAAAGGACATGATGAAAACGATGAATAATTTGGAGCCATAACCAAGTCCAAACCAGATAATGAAAATAGGAATTAAGGCAATTTTCGGTGATACCTGAAAAAATACAAGCAGAGGCATACTCAGCTGTTTGATATGTGGATGCTTCCCAATACAGTAACCGACTATAATACCAAACAAAACTGAGAGTGCGAAGCCAAACAGAACCTCGCTCAGGGTATATAGCAGATTTTTATAAAAATCCATTTGCGTGAGCTGAAAAACCATTTCCTTAGCAACGGCAGTGGGAGTTGGTAGGATGAAGGAGGGAATATGGAAAAAAGTTACATAAGCATACCATAAAAAGATAAATACAGATAGAGAGAGAAGCGTATACCATATCGCTTCTTTTTTATGCCTGCTCATTCAGCATACCTCGCAATCTGGATACATAATCCGTAAACTCTATAGCTTCTCGCAGCTTCAGGCTTCGTTCCTGTGGGAGATCAATAGTGATGATGTCGCGAATTTTGGAAGGCCGATTACTTAAAACGGCAACGCGTGTGGATAGAAAAACAGCCTCTTCTATGTCATGTGTAACAAATAGAATGGTTTTTTTCGTCTGTTTCCAAAGACGTCTGAGCTCCAGATTCAAATAATCTCGTGTCAGGGCATCCAACGCACCAAAGGGTTCATCCATTAACAGTAGCTTTGGGTCGTAGCTAAGTGAACGAGCGATGGAAGCTCTCTGCTTCATACCTCCGCTCAGCTCCTTTGGCAGAGAATTTCGAAATTCCTTAAGTTTCATCAACTCCAGCAATTTCTCTACACGCATCAATGATTCCGGTGTTTTTTGATGTTTGATTTCCAATGGCATTATGATATTTTCATAAACACTTTTCCAAGGGAATAAAACTGAATCCTGAAATACAAAACCCAGATTTTCTTTTAACGTGTTGTCATGGAATACGATTTCTCCACCGTCACGTTCCTGTAATTCACTTACGATTCGCAGCAATGTGGATTTGCCACAGCCGCTGGGACCAATAATAGAGATGAATTCGTGTTCATGGATTGCAAGAGATACATCTTTAATTGCTTGTATCCGCTCTCCGTTAGCTGTCGTAAAACATTTTGAAATGTTTTTCAATTCAATCATTGTCATTCCTCCAATTTTCCATCATATGTGATAATAAGGATACATAAAGGTTTATTTTCTCCTGCATGTCATTCATGTGTAAACCACATAATGCTTCAATTTTCTTCAGCCGATACTGCAGTGTATTAACATGAATAAACAACTCTTTACATGTTTGCTTCTGGTTCTCGTTATTGCGGAAGTATTTGATAAGAGTATCCAACAGAAAAGGATACTCCTTTAGCGGTGCAATGGTCTGCTGAAAATAATTTGTTTTATCCTGCTGCTGAAGCTCCTGTATGATTCGCAGCAGTTGTACCTTTGGATAAAGGATAATCTGCTGTTTCTGTAGTGTCAGACCAACGTGTACAGAAAATTCAGCTTCTTTCATCAGCTCAGCAATATTAGCTGCTTTCTGAACTGAGCTGATTCCAATCTGCAGATCTGGATATACTGGAATCAACTGCTTAAGTTCTTGTATACAGGCTGAAGAAAACTGTGAAGCTTTCAGAATTACGGCTGTATAAATCGCCGTGTTCGTATGCATGAAGAGAAAGTCATGAAGCAGATGCTGTTGCTTCATACGCTCATATATCGTACAGACATGCAGAAAAATCGAATAGCGCTTCTGCTCAGAAAGCTGAGCATTCGTAGATTCTCTATCAATTTGAAACTGAATCAGCTGCAGTTCGTTCTGAAACAGTGCAAGCTGCAATGACTGCGTACAGCGTCGGACAATCAAATCCTTGAAAGGATCCGTGCTTAATAGCAGATAACGCATAAGGTATTCCTTAAGGGTATCCTGTTCATCTGCCAGAGAAAGCAGACGATTGATAGCATTCGTTAAGGATAGGTAGGTTCGCTGAGGCGGAATGAGAAAAATGGGAATCTGCCATTCCTGCGCCAGTATGGAAAGTCTTTTTACACGCGCCATATGCTCGTCAGTTTCTCTGCATTTTACCGCAAGAGCAGCGGTTGACAGGCGCTGCATATCATGGAGTAACTCCAGCAGATCCTGCTCATTTTCCGGTAATGTTCTGGAACTTGTCAGAAGCAGTTCACCACCCTTCGCCCATTCCCGTATGGGTAGAGATTCCATAATGGTTACAGAAGCAACCAAGCGCTGTACATTAGCCCCCTCATACAGCGCTTTCAGATCCCAGATATCACTGCTCATGATCGTGCTTAAATAGATCATACGGTATCACCTCCCATTCACAAATTTCGTGTGATGTTTTTGGATACAGATCATACCGGTATATAAATAATATGATTGCGGTTACAATACACCTTATTTATTACTGAATGATATCATACAAGAAGTAAACGTGTAAATTGTGTAGATACACGAAATCACTGGTAATTTTTGGGCTCTTTCCACAATTGTTAGAATGCGCTTTTCTATCTAAAATGGTGGTGTAAGGAAAGGAGACTTTTTATGAGTCAAGAACGTATGAATATGAGTACCTATCAGAAAACGGCATTAGGTACCACAATGGCCGGGCTGGGAATGCAGAGCTGTAGTACGATGCTGTTATCCTATGTACTGACCTCTATTATTGCTGATTTTGCAATCAGCTCAACTGCAGGTGGAGCGATATCCACCATCACCAATCTGGGAATGCTTGCCGGTGGTATCATCTTTGGAACATTGGCAGACAAGTATGGCAGAGTAAAAATTTTTGCAATTACAGTCGCTATTTTCTCTATAGCGACAGGGCTGACAGCTTGTTCTACAAGCATAACTGCCATTTATGTGCTGCGCTTTTTGGTAGGTGTCGGCGGAGGCGGAGAGTATGGTGTGATTATGTCCATCATTGCGGATTCTTTCGCTGAGGGTAAAAGAGGAAGAATTACTTCATTTGTAACAATTGCAGGACAGCTTGGCAGTATCATTGCTGCCATAGGAGCTGCATTGATTATTCCAACATTCGGCTGGAGAGGTTTATTTGTATTTGGTGCTCTTCCAATTTTCCTGGCTGTTTTTATCCTTTGGAAGCTGCCGGAATCTGAAGCATGGAAGGCGGTAAAAAAAGAATCGGTTACTAAAAAATCAGGAATACGTGATCTTTTTACAGAAGGAAGGGCTTTTACAACGATTCGTCTGACCATTATGGCGATTGTACAGGTTGCCGGATACTTTGGGCTGATGAACTGGCTTCCTTCAATTTTGCAAAACAAAGCCGGACTTAGTATTTCCGGTTCATCAATTTGGATGATAGCAACCATTATCGGTATGTCTTTAGGAATGCTGGTCTTCGGTCAGATTATGGATAAGATTGGTGCCAAAACGGCCTATGCATCATTTCTGATTGCATCTGCGATTGCAGTATTTGCATATTCCTTTGCAGATTCTGCAATGTTGATCTTGGTTGGGGGCGCAATTGTAGGTTTTTTTGCCAACGGTATGAATGCAGGCTATGGAGCAATTGTTGGTAATCTATATCCAACACATATCCGTGCAACTGCAAATAATATTATTTTCAATATCGGTCGTGCTATTGGTGGTTTTTCCTCAATCGCTATCGGTTTCTTTTTAGATAACTATTCTCTAACAGTAGCCATGGCATTTCTTACCGTGTTATACTGTATATCTCTGATTACAGTGACAACGCTACAGATACACAAGCCAAAGCCAGCAGAAACACAGGCATAGGAGGTAGATAATATGAGTATACATCTGAAAGAATTAAAGCACGGAGATTTGGGGGAAGCGACCATAATTGTTGGAGATCCTGGTAGGGTTTCACTTCTTGCAGAAGCGTTTGATAAGCGTAGTATTATTGTTAATAATCGTGAATTTCTTTTAATGAATGGTTATTATAAAAATCAGAAGGTATCCGTATGTTCTACCGGTATAGGTGTAGGCTCAACGGAAATCTGTGTGAGTGAGCTGCTGGAAAATGGAGCAAAACAAATCGTACGTTGCGGAGGCTGCGGCGCATGGCGTGACGATATTGAGCCAGGCGATATCATTTTAAATACTGGAATGGCACGAACAACAGGATTGATGACGACTTATGTCCCGGATACGTATCCTGCTGTTGCAGATTCGCTGTTAGTCAGTCGGATTGCAAAACATCTGTCCGGCAGTAAAAAAATCCATATCGGATTGGGACTGACGGCAGAAACATATTACATAGGGCAGGGAAGGGGTATTTCAATAAAGGGAAAAGCACTTCCTGTTCCCAATATGATTGAAGAATGGTCAAGTCTGGGAATTATGAATTGTGAAATGGAAACAGCAGTACTTTATATACTAGCATCCTTATACCAGATTCCTGCTGCAAACTGCCTCGCTGTTCATGTCAGTCGCAAGAACGAGAAATGGGAATGTGAGGAGGATTATCGCAAGCTGCATTATGAAATGGCGCAGCTTGTACTGGATGCGATGCTAGAGCCATCAACGCAGTATGAAAAAGAAGCATAAGGAAGGAGATAAAGAAATAAAGGGAACGAAAGCGTATAGATAAAATGAAATAGCCGTAGCATGGAGGATTTCCAGCTGCGGTTTTCAACTCTGCATAAAGATTGTATAAGTGTAGTATTTTTTCTTTGTAAGCGCTATAATAATACTAAGAAAACAGAAAGGAGCTTTTTATGAATACAGAACGTTTTAAGGATAAAATTATGGTCGTAACCGGAGGAACCTCCGGAATAGGAAAAGCAGTTTGTATCCGTGCCGGTGCAGAAGGGGCAACCGTTGTCATCGCAGGACGAAATGAGGAACGCGGAAAGGCGATTGAAAAGACCATTACGGATCAGGGAGGCAAGGCACTGTTTGTGCGCTGTGATGTGACTATAAAAGAAGATATCATCGCCCTGTATGCGAAAGTGATGGAAGTGTATGGACGTATCGATATCGCTATTAACAATGCCGGCATCGTCGGAGATTCCAAGAAAATCGAAGATTTGACAGATGAGGACTGGTTCAGCGTTGTCAATGCCAATCTGAATGCCATGTTCTATTGCATTCGTGAGGAAGTGAAATACATGCTTACCAATGAAACCGGTGGAAGTATTGTGAATACCGCATCCGTGGCAGGTATTCGGGCAACTCCTGCAGGACCTGCCTATGTTGCCAGCAAGCACGGTGTTGTCGGACTGACAAAATCAACGGCAATGGATTACGCTGCGAAAAACATTACCTGCAATGCCATCTGTCCGGCAGGAACCGATACACCGCTGACAGAAGCCGCAAAGCAGAAGATTTATGCCAAGATTGCGGAATTGAAGGCACAGGGAAAAGACCCGCAGGAATTTATGAAGAATTCCATGATTGCCGGTAAGACGGAAACTCTGCAGCATCGCAATGCTACAAGTGAGGAGCAGGCAGCGACGATCCTGTATTTTGCCAGTGATGAGGCAAGACACATCACCGGTAGCATTGTCGCAAGTGATGGCGGTTTTACTGTTTATTAACATACATATGAAGAAAGACGGAGAGGAATTCAAAGCCTTTTCGTTTTTATTTTCTGAAGTTGCGCACCTTATCATCATCAGCTTCTTTTTTTATAAAGAGTTCAGGATGTTTTCATTGACAGATGCTGTAAAAAAGAGTATTCTATATATGAAGTTAGATTAAACTAACAAAGAGATTGCAGTTCTTTGTTTTCCTTATAACTTTACAACCAGCCCAAATCTGACTTCACGATCAGACTGTCTGTTTCCACGATACGGCGGACAGGCGGTCTGCTTTTGTTACTGTTCACAGTTTATAAACGAATTTTCAAAAAAGAAAAGATGTAATAATCTGACGGGGGAATGACTTTCCATCCTGTGTGATTGTTATACTTCTGTTTGATCCTTCTTTTCGTGGATTTGCTGTGAATCGTGACCTTCTTATTTTGTATGCAAGCCTATTGACGTTCGGCTGAAAAAATGATACAGTTTATTCAGTTATATGACTGACGGAAGTGGAATTGACCACAGGGAGTATAATGTATAGGGGCCGACCGTCTGGGCAGAAGAGCTCGGGACAACTGTCGGCTCTTTTCTTGTGGATGAATCAGTCCTATGATTTATCTTACGAAACCATTTCATAACAGAATGAAACAGGAGGACGCAGGATTTATGATGAATGAACGCAAAGAATGGGAAGGCTTTACAGGCCGCCTCTGGAAAGAGGAAATCAATGTTCGGGATTTTATTCAGAACAACTACAAGCCATATGACGGGGACGAGTCGTTTCTGGCTGAACCGACAGAAGCAACTAACAAGCTGTGGCAGGAGCTGCAGAAGCTGCAGAAGGAAGAACGCGCAAAGAACGGTGTTCTCGATATGGAAACAGAAATCGTTTCCTCTTTGACCTCTTATGGCCCCGGCTACATCAAGGATGAATTAAAGGATATGGAAGCAGTCGTCGGCTTGCAGACAGACAAGCCGCTGAAGCGTGCTTTCATGCCATACGGCGGTATTAAAATGAGTGAAGAGGCATGTACGACCTATGGATATGAGCCAAGTGAAAAGCTGCATGAAATCTTCCATGAATATCACAAGACACACAACGATGCCGTGTTTGACTGCTATACACCGGAAATGCGACTGGCAAGACGGAACAAAATCGTTACCGGTCTTCCGGATACCTATGGACGCGGACGAATCGTTGGCGACTACCGTCGTGTTGCTCTGTACGGTATCGATTATCTGATCGAACAGAAACAGAAGGATAAGGCAAACTGCGGCTGCGGTGTAATGAGCGATGACATCATCCGTCAGCGTGAGGAGCTGGCTGAGCAGATCAAGGCGTTAAAGGGTATGAAGGCGATGGCTGCACTTTACGGCTTTGATATCAGCGGACCTGCTACAACCGCGAAGGAGGCAGTTCAGTGGCTGTATTTCGGTTATCTTGCGGCCATCAAGACACAGAACGGTGCTGCAATGAGTGTCGGACGTGTTTCCACCTTCCTGGATATTTATATCGAACGTGATCTGGAGGCAGGAATTCTTACCGAAAGTGAAGCACAGGAGCTGATCGATCATATGACGATGAAGTTCCGTATGGTGAAATTTGCACGTATTCCTTCTTATAACCAGCTGTTCTCCGGTGACCCGGTATGGGCTACACTGGATCTGGCAGGTCTGGGTATGGATGGTCGCCATATGGTTACAAAATCCGACTTCCGTTTCCTGCATACACTGGAAAATATGGGACCGGCACCGGAGCCGAATCTGACGGTGCTGTATTCCTCTCATCTGCCGGAAAGCTTCAAGACATATTCCGCACGCATCTCGATTGAGACAAGCTCCGTACAGTATGAGAATGATGATGTTATGCGCCCGGTATGGGGGGATGACTATGCGGTATGCTGCTGTGTGAGTGCCACGCAGACAGGTAAGGAAATGCAGTTCTTCGGAGCACGTGCTAACCTTGCAAAATGTCTGTTGTATGCAATTAACGGTGGAATTGATGAAAAGACGAAAGCACAGGTCGGTCCGGAATATCGTCCGATTACCAGTGAATATCTGGATTATGATGAGGTTATGCATAAGTATGACAATATGATGGAATGGCTGGCTGATCTGTATGTCAACATCCTGAACCTGATTCAGTACATGCATGATAAATATTATTATGAAAGCTCCTTAATGGCACTGATCGATACCGATGTGCGCAGAACCTTTGCGACAGGCATTGCCGGATTCTCCCATGTCGTAGATTCCCTGGCAGCAATCAAATATGCCAAGGTTAAGACGGTTCGTGATGAAGACGGACTGGTTATTGATTATGAAATCGAGGGTGATTTCCCGCGCTATGGAAATGATGATGACCGTGCGGATGATATTGCAGTGTGGCTGTTAAAGACCTTTATGGAGAAAATCGAGAAGCGTCATACCTATCGTGACTCTGAACCGACAACCTCGATTCTTACTATCACCTCCAATGTCGTATATGGTAAGGCTACCGGAGCTCTGCCGGACGGACGTAAGGCCGGAGAGCCATTGTCACCGGGGGCAAACCCTTCCTATGGTGCAGAACAGAACGGTCTGCTGGCTTCTTTGAATTCCGTAACCAAGCTGCCTTATGAATATGCATTGGACGGCATCAGCAATACGCAGACCATCAGTCCGGATGCGCTTGGACACAATGAGGATGAGCGTGCCGATAATCTGGTACATGTTCTGGATGGCTACTTTGATCAGGGAGCCCATCATCTGAATGTCAATGTATTCGGTATTGAAAAGCTGCATGATGCCATGGAGCATCCGGAAAAAGAGGAGTATGCAAACTTCACGATCCGTGTTTCCGGATATGCTGTAAAATTCATTGACCTGACGCGTGAACAGCAGCTGGATGTTATTTCCAGAACCTGCCACGCAAGTCTGTAAGTTACAAAGAAAAGAGGTCTGTTATACAAACAGGCCTTTCTACGTTTACGGAGGTGATTTTATGAGTGTAAAAGGAGCGATTCATTCCATTGAAACCTTTGGCTCCGTTGATGGACCGGGGGTGCGCTTTGTTATATTTCTAAAAGGCTGTGCCATGCGCTGCCAGTATTGTCATAATCCGGATACCTGGAAATGCGGGGAGCCGAATACAGACAGTGAAGCATTGCTGAAGCGTGCGATGCGTTATCGCAGCTACTGGGGCAAAAACGGCGGTATTACGGTCAGCGGGGGAGAGCCTTTGCTGCAAATTGACTTTCTTCTGGATTTGTTTCAAAAGGCGAAGAAGGAAAACATTCACACTGTTCTGGATACGGCGGGAAATCCGTTTACCGGTGAAGGGGACTTTTTTGATAAATTCCAGGAGCTGATGAATGTCACAGACCTCATCCTGCTGGATCTTAAGGTTTATGATGAAAAAAAGCATCGTGCACTGACGGGAAAAAGCAACCGCAATATTCTGGATCTGGCAAAATATCTTTCTGATATCGGTAAGCCTGTCTGGATTCGTCATGTGCTGGTACCTGGTATCAATGACAGTGATGAGGACCTTCATAAGCTGGATACCTTTTTGCAGACTCTGCATAATGTAGCGCGTGTTGAGATTCTGCCATATCATACACTGGGTGCCTACAAGTGGGAGGAGCTTGGCTATACCTATGCACTAAAGGATGTCCTGCCTCCGGACAAAGCACTCGTAAAGCATGCGAATGAGCTTTTACATACAGCACAGTATGATTCGTGAATACTCACAAAGCCGGACATCTGAATAGGAGGAACCGGCTTTTTTATTCCTACGATACTTTAGATATCCCTTTTTTATTCCATCCAATGCATTGATGCTGCTGTGACTATGCTGCATACCGATATGTTGAAATACTCAATAGCACTGTTTTTTTGCATCATAAAGTGGTATGATGACAATAGATGGAAGGAGGTATCATCATGAGTGATCCAAAACGTATTCGCATGCACACAGGCAAAGGTTTTATTGCGGCGCTTGATCAAAGCGGCGGCAGTACACCGAAAGCACTTCGACTGTATGGTATTGCAGAGGATGCATATCATAGCGATGAAGAGATGTTTGATCTGGTTCATGAGATGAGAACCAGAATAATGACATGCCCTTCCTTTACAAGCGAGCATATACTTGCAGCCATTCTGTTTGAAAACACCATGGAACGGAAGGTGAACAACGAGTACACTGCTGACTATCTGTGGAATCAAAAGGGAATTCTTCCGATTCTGAAGGTGGACAAGGGGCTTGCCCCATTGGAAAACGGCGTTCAGCTGATGAAGGAAATTCCACAGCTGGAGGAGCTGCTCGAGCGTGCAAAACAGCGCCATATCTTTGGAACGAAGATGCGCTCTGTTATCAGGGAAAGCAATACGGATGGTATCCGCGCTATCGTCGAGCAGCAGTTCGCTATCGGTAAACGTATCTGTGCGGCAGGATTGGTGCCGATTCTTGAGCCTGAGGTAGATATTACAGCATCGGACAAGGCGGATTGTGAGGTATTGCTGAAGGCGGAAATCAAAAAGCATCTGGCGAAGCTGACGGCAGATGAAATCATTATGTTCAAGCTGACCATTCCAAGTGTTGACGGTTTCTACACAGAGCTGATGAATGATCCGCATGTTCTGCGCATAGTCGCATTATCCGGAGGGTATACAAGAGATGAAGCGAATGTAAGGCTTGCAAGAAATCCGGGACTGATTGCGAGCTTCTCCCGTGCATTATCACAGGGACTTTGCGTAACCCAGAGTGATGATGAATTTGAAGCCTTACTGAAAAGCTCCATACAGTCTATTTATGATGCCAGCATTACCTGAGAGATAGCATGTATGCATGGAGCCTATAAAAAGATGCAGAAGGTCTGCATCTTTTTGCATGCTTTAAAGCCTAAGACTTACGAGATAGAAGCTTCCTATATGGGAGTTTGCGCAGATATTTCATCCAGTCTGTTTGCATACATACCTTATATAAGATAAGTGTGAGAAGCCCTCCGAGAACGACATCAATGACGGAATGCTGTTTCAGTACAACGGTTGAAAGACATACTGCGATTCCGCAAAACAGGGTAAAGCCTTTGACCAGTGCCGCATGAGAAAACTTTTGATAGCGCATAACAATGATCATAATCGCCACGGTACTGGAAACATGAATGGACGGACAGACGTTCGTCGGTGTATCAATGGCATACAGCATACCGGCAATACGGGCAAGCAGATTGTCACGTACAACAGCAGGACGCAGCTGTAGACCGTTGGGCAGTACGGTATAGATCAGCAGACAGATTGTCATACCGGTGAACATAATAAAGCACAGATCCAGAAAATCCCTTCGCGAGTGGAACAGAAAATAACCAAGAGAGACTGCAAGCATGGGGAACCAGGCAAAATAAGGTATAACAAAGCCTTCATGAAAAGGGATCCAGTCATCCAGCGGACAGTGTATGATAAATTTGGGAACCGCAAAGGCCTCCAAAAGCTCAAAGTAAATCAGATAGGGGATAAAATAAAGAAGGCACAGCGCATAGGGATGCTCCCTGATCCAGGCTGCCGTTTTTTTCAGCATGTGCATCCTCCTTTCCAGGTGGTATTTATTATAGTATGGATTTCCATTTATTTCAAATAAAAAATCCGACCTTCGCCGGATTACGGTTTGATGTAGGAATATCCCGCCTGCTGCTTAACGGCAAGCTCCACAACACCGCTTGCAACCGTTGTCACACCGTTTAAAAGCTCCTGCTCCTCCATCCTCTGCCCCTTCATGGCATTGCGGCAGGCGGCTATGATGACACCGCGTTTTATAAAATTACAGAAAACTGCTTTGTATTCCAGCTGCTCTGCGGCCTCCTCCTTCAGCTGCCGGACGGCTCTTCCATTAACGACGATTTCAATATGGAAATCCTGCTGCAGCTGTTCGCAATAGGCAAGCATATGGGTTACATTTCTCTGTACAAGCGGCCAGCGTTTTTCTTCGTCGATGTGAAATATCACGTTCATATCAGCACCTCCTTCTCTTGGTTCCTTGTCTTTATGCTCATTGTACGATACCTGGCATATACTTGCAAGCAGGAAATCTGCCGTGTTCTCCAAATGTTGTGAAAAAATTCATAAAGTTTTTATTTGAAAGCGTTATCACAGGTGGTAGAATAGCTGTAAAGAAAGGTGAGTGTGATTGGCATATGAAAAATCTGGAGCATCATCTGTTGGGTAAGCATCCCAGAATCGGATTTGCGGAGGGAGCGAATCCCGACGTGATCCGTGCAGCGATACGGCATGTGGAAAACGGCTTTATACTGCCGGTGCTGATTGGTCATAAAAAGGAAATTCTCCGGCATGCGAAGGAGCTTGGCGCTGATATCAGCGGTGTGGAAATCGCAGATATGGAAAGCTTTGCGAATAAGGCGGAAATGGTGTCACGCATGCTGATGATTCGCCGTGGTGACTGGACCAGGGAAGCATGTGAGGATAAACTAAAGGATATCAATTATTTTTCAACAATGTATCTGGAGCTTGGCTATATTGACGGTCTGGTTGGCGGTGTTATCGCAACAACAGCGGAAACCATGCGTCCCGCTTTACAGCTCATTCGGACTGCCGAGAATGAGCGAACCGTTTCCAGCTGTGTTCTGCTGGAGCGGGATAACATCCATTACATTATGGGGGACTGTACACTGAATGTGGATCCATCGGTTCAGGAGCTGGTGGAGATTACCCTCCAGTGTGCCAGAACAGCACGGCAGTTTGGTATTGAACCGAAGGTTGGTATTTTATCGTATTCCTCGTTTGGGTCGGGAAGCGGAGCAAGTGTGGATAAGGTGCGCGTCGTAGCGGAGCATCTGAAACGGATGCCGCTGGATTTTGCTGTTGACGGGGAGATTCAGGTGGATGCGGCAATCTCTCCAATCGTCGCAAAGGTAAAGGCTCCGCATTCAGCCATCGCCGGGGAGATGAATACACTGATATTCCCGAATATCGATGCCGGAAATATCGGCTATAAGATTGCTGTCGAGCTGGGTGGCTTTACCATGTTTGGCCCGATTTTACAGGGCTTGCGTAAACCGGTCAATATCTTGACGCGCAGGGCAAGCGTGGATACGATCTATTCCATCGGTATCATTACCGGTGTGCAGGCAGTTGAGAATCGATCCTGAAAAAAGATGGCAGATGCCGTCTTTTTATGCTTTTAAAATGTCTTGTGCATTAGCGTCAGGAGAGGCTAGACACAGGTGCAGAGGGACCTCTCAGAACGCTAAAAATTTAGATCCACTAGGAAGCAAAGGATAAAAAGGCATTCATATGCGGTGTGAGCCATTTGCTTTTATGATAAACAATCTGGCGGTATACACGCAGCTGAAAATCTCGCGGCCGCAGGATGGACAGACGTCCCTGATCTACATAGGGCTGCACACAGAAGGCGGGAAGAAAGGAAATCTCACATTCACTCAACAGCTCCCGTATGATGAATTCTGTATTCCCTATTTCCAGGTATGGATGCACCTGCTGTTTAATGGACAGGGCATACTGATCCAGCTCATAACGATAGCTGGCTGCACTTTCCGTCAGAATCAGCTCCTCCTGTAATAAGTCCTTGAGAATCAGTGATTTCCGTTTTGTTAGCGCATGAGAGGGATGGCAGACAAACACGATTTCCTCCGGTTCATCAACGACGCGGATCCAGTCGGGATGATACTGGCGGCGGTCGATGAAATAGACGATATCCAGCTCATTATGATTCATCATATCCAGTAAAATTTCCGGTGATGAGGTTTCCACGCTGATGGAGATATGCGGATACGTTGTATGAAAGGCATGCAGCAGTTTTGGAAAGGAGGATGCACACAGGGATTCCGTCATGCCGATGCGCAGATGTCCCTCCAGCTCCTGTGCTTCCTGCAGTGCAAGCTTGGCTTTTTCACTTTCATCGAGGATGCGGCAGGCATAGTCATAAAATATATTTCCCTGCTGCGTAAGCGAAATCGTCTTGCCGAAACGGTCAAACAGACGGGTGTGCAGCTCTTTCTCCAGCTGCTGAATTTGAATGGTGACCGCAGCCTGTGTATAGCCCAGTGCAGCCGCAGCCTTTGAGAAGCTCTTCAGCTGAGCTACCCGCTGAAATGTTCGTAGTGTACGTAATTCCATAAATCCTCCCATAAAGATAATTTAATCATCTTATAAAATATATAAAATTTTCATAAATATATGGTGATGATATAATACATTTAAAGAGAAGTCAACGCAAAATGCGAAAAGGGAGAAATTTTATGAAAAAACAGGATGCACAGTACAGAGGATATGTGACCCTGCTGAAAAAAGAGCTCGTTCCGGCGATGGGATGTACAGAGCCGATTGCGATTGCCTATGCGGCAGCACAGGCAGCTGCACGCCTGAAGGAAGATATAAAACAGGTGGATATTTATGCCAGTGGCAATATCATCAAAAATGTAAAAAGCGTTACGGTGCCGAATACCGGAGGACGCAAGGGAATCCAAAGTGCGGCAGCTATTGGTATTATCGCCGGTGATCCAACCCTCGGACTGGAGGTTATTTCTCATGTCCGTACGGAGCAGATCGCGCAAATGGAAGCTTTTCTTGAAAAGACAGCAGTGTATGTACATCATGAGCAGTGCAGCTGTGCCCTGCAGGTCGGTGTCAGAGTTACCGGAGAGCAGCATACTGTACTGGTATGTATCCAGAATGAGCATTCCAATATCGTACGTATTGAAGAGAATGGAAGGTGTGTGCTGGACAAAGAGGCACGCAAGGATACACAGGAGCAGCTGGATGCCATGCAGTTTTCGATGCAGGGTATCTATGAGTTTGCAGAAATAGCGGATCTTGCGGATGTAAAGGAGATACTGGATCGACAGATTCAATGCAATACCGCCATAGCGGAAGAGGGGTTAGCCCATTCCTATGGTGCCAATATCGGTTCCGTGCTGCTCTCTACCTATGGTGACAGTGTACAGATTCGTGCCCGTGCTCTGGCTGCGGCGGGAAGTGATGCCAGAATGAGCGGCTGTGAGCTGCCGGTTATTATCAACAGCGGAAGCGGAAATCAGGGAATGACCTGCTCTCTTCCGGTAATCGCCTATGCAAGGGAGCTCCAATCCAGTGAAGAACAGCTGTACCGGGCCTTGCTCATATCCAATCTCTCCACACTGTATCAGAAAAAATATATCGGTCGGCTATCCGCTTATTGTGGTGCAGTCAGTGCAGGTGCAGGCGCAGGTGCAGGGATTGCATATCTGCTGGGCGGAGATTATGATCATATCTGCCATGCCATTGTCAATGCACTCGCAATAACGTCAGGTATGATTTGTGACGGTGCAAAGCCGTCCTGTGCCGCAAAAATAGCAACGGCGGTTGATGCCGGCATCATGGGCTGTATGATGTATCAAAAGGGAAAGCAGTTCTATCGCGGAGAGGGTATTGTTTGCCGCGATATTGAGGAAACCATCATGGGTGTCGGTCAGCTGGCAAGAGATGGCATGAAGGAAACGGATGATGAGATCATAAAGCTGATGATACAAAACTAACGGCTGAAAAGAGGCAAGCTGCAGAAAAGCTGTCTGATTCATACACGGACAAACGTGTGATTCAGACAGCTTTTTAGGATGCAGGAATTCATGACGGATTGTATACGGCATTCAGTTTTTGTCTAACAGCCTGCTTTCTTCAGGTTTTTAAGCTTATACAAATGGGAACTCATCAGGAAATGCACAGCTTCGAGATTTTTTGCCTGCATTTAGAAATATGCAGCCGTGCTTTTTCATGCGGATAGGATCATGCATTTGCTATATACATAGATATGGCAATGCAAAGCATCACGAACATATGGGTGACTTCATTTTCTGTAAGCTGCTGAATTTGTTTCAGCATGAGCTATAACGCTTCCTGCTAAGTTGACATCTTGGAATTCTGCTTGATTTCCTTCAGACTGCTGCGGCTGATATCCGGAGACAGGATCATGCAGATACCACCAAGCACGGTATTGGTATAGAAGGTGATTGCCCGCCATACCAGCATGATGCTGGCAGCCTGAGCTGCACCGGCGAGAGGAGTAAATATAAGGGTAAAGGTTGTTTCTGCTACGCCGTGCTTGCCATATACCGGAAGAGCAGATAATATCAGATCTACAAAAAAGGATGCTGAAAAAAAGAGTGGGATATCCTGCAGACGGAGATCAATTTGCAGAAAGAATGCGATGAGAAGCGGCAGAGAATGCCGTATACTCAGCTTTACTGTGTTCAGTAGATGAACCCTTAGCATCACTCGGTAATCCTTTTTATACAGACCGTTTGCTGTCTGCAGAGAATCTGCGAAGCGCTGCAGCGCATGCTGGATGGACAGCTTGTCAAATGGCAACTGCAGTTTGTCAATCAGATAGCCGATACCTTTGCTCAGTCCTGCGAAAACACCCGGCCACAGAAACAGCAGCGCGACAATAAGGATGGGGAAAATACTGATTGCAAAGCCGGAGAGCGCCAGGATGCTTTCCTTTGGAAATAAAGGGATCAGAAAATCACAGCTGATGAAAACAGCACATGCACTGAGCGCCATATAGGATATCTGATACAGAATCTGATCCATGACGAGAATACTGCAGCCCTGCTCCCATGATATGTTCCTGACCTTAAATAACAGCATCTGCGCCGCCTTTGCTACAGCGGAGGCACTGACATTCATCAGGAAAAGGGAAATCATTGCATTGGATATCCCGCTTTTCATTTGATAAGCAGGATTGACCTTCCTGCACAGCACGCAGATTCCGATTCCTCCTATCACATAAACAGAAGCACTGAGCAGTATCAGTCCAAGCGTATAGCGTAGCTGCAAATGCTGCAGCGTATCGAAGATTTCCGCAGCATGGTCCTTGATATTGAAATAGAGCATGCCGGCAACAAACATCGCCAGCAGTATATATTTTATTGTTTGCTTTATCCATTTCTTCATAAGATTACCTCACATGCATAAGGATACTACAATTTTGTGAAAAGGGACAGATTTCCTGAAAAACATGATAAAATATTATCGTATAAGGAAAAGGTTATAGGAACAGCTTACGGAATGTGCTGCTATAACAAGGAGGGAAATATGAAGCATCGTATCTGTATGTTAAATATCGCACGAATCAATTATGATCATAGGCTTGATATCAGCTGCATAAAGGGAGATGTTGTTGCTTATGAGGATAGTGATCCACAGGAGATTCTACAGCGTGTTCAGGATTGTGAAATTGTAGTCAGTAAGGAGCTTGAGCTTTCCAAAGCGCTGATTGAGCAGTTTCCGGACAGTGTGCGCTTAATCTGTGAAGCAGGGACCGGCTATAACAATATCGATCTGGAGGCCTGCCGCAAAAAGGGAATCATTGTGTGCAATACGCCCGCTTATTCCACAAAGCGTGTGGCACATACGGCGATTATGCTGCTTTTAAGCCTTAGCAGCTCCATGCGCGAGCAGCTGCAAATGCTGGAACATAAAGATTACCGAAATTTCACAGACCATATGCTGGTGGAGCATACCGAGGTCAATGATAAGACGCTGGGAGTTATCGGTTACGGCAGTATCGGACAGGAGGTGATTCGTATTGCTAAAGTCCTGGATATGAAAATTCTGGTGTATACGAGAACACCGCGCGAGCATGTGGAGGGAGTACGCTTTGTTTCCCTGCCAGAGCTTTTAAAGGAAAGTGATTATGTTTCTCTGCATTGTCCGCTTACCTCTGAAACCAGACATCTGATCGACGAAGTGCATCTGTCGATGATGAAGCCTTCCGCCGCTATTATCAATACGGCCCGTGGAGCCCTGATTGATGAACAGGCGCTGATTGCGGCCTTGCAGAACAAGCAGATTGCCAAAGCGGCACTGGATGTGCAGGAAGAGGAGCCGATGCGTGAGGATAATCCACTGTACACAATGCCGAATGTCATTATTACACCGCATATGGGATGGCGTGGTCTGGAAACCAGACAGCGTCTTTTACAGCTGGTGTCCGCAAATATCGAAGCGTATATGGAAGGAACTGTTATCAATCGGGTTGTCTGAATGCCTGCATGGCGTGGTTCTTTTGGAATGAGAATGAATTTTACGGGCATTTCTATTTAACATTATCAGATTCCACATATAATAGAGGGGAGAGGATGATATATGTGGATATATTTGAAAAGGCATACCAGTTCCTTCAGGATGAAGGGATTGCGGCAAGAAGACATATTGAATTAAAGCAATATACGACACTGCATATCGGCGGGGAGGCACAGATTCTGGCGGAGCCATCCAGTATTACACAGATTCAGCAATGTCTGGCAGTATGCAAACAGCATCGCATAGAATGGTTTCTGCTTGGTAACGGTAGCAATGTTCTGGCAATGGATGAAGGCTTTCAGGGAATGGTCATCGTCCTGGCAACGAATTTTAACAGCATCCGACTGGAGAAGGAAAATCGTGTGCGTGCACAAAGCGGGGCAGCCATCAAGGCGGTAAGTGCATTTTGTGCAGCGCATTCTCTGAGCGGTCTGGAGTTTGCCTGTGGAATTCCGGGAAGTGTCGGAGGGGCCGTTTACATGAATGCAGGAGCGTATGGCGGAGAAACAAAGGATGTTTTGCTTGAAGTGGTTTGGCTGGATGAAAACGGGAGTCTTCATACAAGCTGTGCAGCACAGCTGGAGCTGTCCTACCGGCATAGTCGTTTTTCAAAGCATGGAGGTATCGTACTGGAAGCTGTGTATGCACTAATTCCTGGAAGACAGGAGGCAATCGTGGCACAAATGGAGGAGCTGATGCGGCGGCGAAGAGAAAAGCAGCCGCTGGATGCCTATAGTGCAGGCTCCACATTTAAACGGCCACAGGGAAATTATGCTTCTGCTTTGATACGGGATGCTGGATTGATGGGGACAGAGGTGCATGATGCACAGGTATCCACAAAGCATGCCGGCTTCCTTATCAATCGCGGGGCTGCCAGCAGTCAGGATTTTCTGGAGCTGATTCACAGAGTTCAGCAGGAGGTCAAAGAGCAAAGCGGCTATGAGCTGGAGTGTGAAATCCGGTTTCTGAAAAATGAGCACAGATCGTGACTACAGCAGCTAAAATCGATTATTTTACTATACAGAAATTGGAAAGAGGATTACAATAGCTGGGGGTGAATGCTATGATTTATAAAATCGGTGATATTGCAAAGGTTATGGGTGTTACTACGGAGGCAATACGACATTATGAGCGCATGGGACTCATCAAACCGGAAAAGGATCCGCAGACCAATTACCGATACTTTACCGAGGAGCAGCTGAGCCAGCTGCTGTACATACAACGTTTATCACAGATGGGAATCAGTTTGCAGCTGATACGGGAGCAGTTTCTGAATGGTTCTTTGCATTCCTATGAGCAGGTGATATCGGAAACTCTGCAATCAACGCAGGAGCGACTGAGAATTCTGCAGATGAAAACAAGCAATTTGATGAACTGTCTGGATATCCTACAGACTGCAGAGCAATCAAAAGGAAGGTGCATTTACGGAATGCGCCCGGATATGTATTTCATATCAACACAGCATTGCATTCAGTCCTCCTTTGCACAGGAGCAGCCAAAGGGATTTCACAATTTTTCCAATCATGCGGATCTTTTTTTCCAAAGCGTTCATTATTATGAAGAGAATGGTGTCTGGAGAAGTGAGAAGGGGTTTGGAATTTATAAGGATTGTGCGGAATATGCACAGTATTGTGAGAATCCATATTTTCACTTACGCAGTGCTGCACATGCTGTTTTATGCACATTTGACAATTTAAAGACGGATGCTGGAATAACGGAAACCGTTCGCTCATTTTTCAGGGAGCATAATCTGAAGCGAAGCGGTGAGGTTTACAGCCGTCAGGTGTACCGCACGTTTTCAAAGGAACAGGAACCGGTGGTGATGGAGCTGTTGGCGATTCCATACATAAGGATATAGGGAATCAGACTTGCGTTTGTATATGTTTCGTGCTATTCTGTAGGGGATTACAGGAGGAGCTTTCATGGAACAGCGTCAGAAGTCGTATCTACTGAATGCGTTTCTGCTTGGTGTTATTACCGGTTTTTTTATAGCACCGCTCAAAAACGGTATTCAGGTTCATGTGAGTAGCAGAGGGACATGTAGTCCTAAAAAATGACATCGGCCATCATGTTTGTAAGAAAAAGGTTTCAGAGGATGTGTTCTGAAATCTTTTTATAATATGGCAGTTCGATGTCAGTGAATAGAGTACCGGTGGAAGCCTTGATGTATGCAATTCCTGTTAGTTTACAGATTTGCAGTCAGACAGCTGTTTGATTGAAATAAAAGGGATCAGCATAAGGAAAAATTCATTCCAATCTAATTCCTTTTTTCATAAAAGAAAAAAATAATGGTGTTTTTCTAGTGATTTCATTGCCTTCATATACATCTACTTTTTCCAGGTTGCTCATATACATCTTTTGCAATCGAAAAAATATCGGCTGAATCTAATTTATGCCCACGAATCACAAGTGAATTTACATCAGAGTCATTCATGGCAGTATTACAGGCAGTGATCCAGATAATATGGAATTTTCTGCTTTTCATTTTTTTAATTCTATCCTTTAATCTGTAATGGAGTGAACCATGTAAACACCACCTTTTGACTACAGTTTCCAAGAAATAGAGAACAAAGACTTCAGGTCTGAAGTTATTTCATCCTTTTTCTTTTTTATGGAAATTGTATGGATTCTCCATCATAGAAAATAAAACTTCTTATGTACAAGCGTGAGTAAACTCATACCCACGCTTTTTTTTCTACGGATCGATAACCGTTGGAGTCCTTCCGATTCCTACTACCTCATTAACGATCCTTGTCCAGGTTCCACATCCGACTACACCATCTGCACTGAGTCCGTTATCACGCTGATATGCAACTAATGCATTCCGTGTATTTCCTCCGAATACCCCATCAAGGGTCTGTGTACTGTAGCCTAATGCATTTAATGCATCCTGTAGAATCAAAACGTAAACACCACGGCTGCCACTGCGTAAAACAGGGAATCCGGCACTGCAGGCCGGTGTGCCATACCGTTTGTCGAAGTGTACCCATGTTGGGGTCGGGTTAAAGAAACGAATTTCTACATAAAATCATGAAAATTACACTGTTTTTGAGGTAATACTTTCTATTGATGTGTGATTTTCTGTAATCTATAGAATCACCTTTATCATTATGATAAAATTATTATTGTAGAATATCACTTGAATTGAATTGTAAAATAAACGAGGAGGAATGTTTATGGCTTATTCATTATTAGCGCATCTCTATTCACATATCAGAGGTTCACAAGAAGATGTTGCTACTTATTCATTACAATATCTTATTTCGCAATCTAAAAATCTAAATCAATGTTTTACACATCTTTTATCTGATGTGTTAAATACTGACATAAATTGTGATTTGTTTTATAGTTGTCAGTCACAAGGAAAAAACAAAGAAAGACCTGACATTTCAGGAAAAGATAAATATGGTAATGAGTTAATTCTCTGTGAAGCAAAGTTTTACGAAGCTCTGACTTCAAATCAACCATTAGGATACATAAAGCGTTTAAAGGAATGCGACGGCAAAGGTTTGGTGTTTATTTGTCCAAATGCTCGAATACCAGTTTTATGGAGTCAACTTAAAGAGCTGTGTAAAAATCAAAAATGTGAGCAGATAACCGAAAATTGTATAAGCGTTGATGGGATTCGTTTAGGTATAGTCAGTTGGAATACTATTATCACAGAACTTTATCGAAATGCATCAACAAATGCTCAAGAATATTTAGCTGACATTAAACAGTTAGATGGATACTGTGAGAAAATAGAAGACAGTGCATTTTTGCCATTCGAATCTAATGATTTTGGAAGTGATGTTGCACGAAAAATTGAACGCTATTATGAGGTGATTGATGCAACGATTGATCAATTAACTGCTGATGAGCATTTGCATACAAGTCTTAAAGGACTTAAAGCAACCGCTTATCGCAAAGGATATACAAGAAGTATTATGGTTGATGAATTTGCTGTGACATTAAACTATGACAGAGATTTATGGAGAAATAATGCTACGGTGAATACGCCTTTTTGGGTTGCAATTAGAGATAAGAATTGGCAGCAGGAAAGTGATTTTCTAACTAAATTCGAAACTCTTCCAGAAAAAAATAAAGAATATTTTTGGAATTTGGTATTCTTATCATTAGAAGCACCTACTGAATTATCGCTTATAGAGTTAGCAGAGAATATAAAAACACAAATATTGTCGTACATAGAAATGATTAAGTGATTAACTAAGAAATTGAATTTATAAGATAAACTCACTGGGATAGAAGGTTTCTCTAGATTATACTTTTATTAGACCGACTTGGTTGTTTTTACGTAAAATAGGAAAGGAAAAGATGTGATATGAAATTGAGATGGTTAGAAAATGGTTTTATTTGTAAAGAATTATACGCTCCTTTTAAAATAGATAAAGATTCAAATTATAAAAAAGATTTAAAAAAGAAACTTAATTTAATAAAAGAACAGGCTGAAAAAGCCGATGCTGATGATGAGAGTTTGGAGATTATAAAAGATTATAGTACTAAAATATTGAAATCCTTAGATTTGTTTTATAAGGCCGATATAGCGGGAAGTAATAATATTATTCTTGATTTAGTTAGAGATATAGGAAATAATCCATTTGCTATAAATTCAGTAGCCAATAGCGACGCATTTCCTGGAATCAAGGCAAATGAATTACAATTCTTTAGAGGTAGAACAGGAACTCCTAATAGAGAATTAAAGGCAAGAGATATGATTCATTTACCTAATTCAATGAGATCTAAATCAGGTAATTATAGATTTAGTATTCCTGGAAATCCTAGTTTATATTTATCCAATTCTTCATATGGATGTTGGATAGAAATGGGATGTCCAGCAGAAATAAATTTTAACGTTTCGCCAATATTATTGGAAGGAAATCAAAAAGTTTTTAATCTTGCAATTTCTTTAAGAGACTTTAGGTGCTTAAATGAATTTGAAGAAGAAAGAGTTCACTGTTGGTTGAAATTGTATCTTCTTACTGTAGCAACTTGTTATGTAATAAAAGAAGAAAATAGAGCATTTAAGTCAGAATATATTATTTCACAATCATTAATGATGGCATGTAAGAAGATGGAATATGATGGCATAGCTTATTATTCACGCAGAGTAGACAATGAATTGTTTGCTTTATGTGCAATAAACTTAGTATTATTTGTTGATTATAATGGTGAATATTCTGAAATGATTAAGCATATCAAAATAGATGATTCTTTCAACTATGCCTTATACAAACAACTAAATAGTAGTTTGAGCTACAAAGATTATGAATTAAGGTCAACTTATACCCCATACATTACAAACATAGGCAGTTTTGAACGTCAGTATCCATATAGAGAAACAGATTTTTATAATTTTGATAAGTTTTTATTCACTACCTGGAGAGATAAGCTAAACGATAAAGGTAAAGATGTAATTCCTTGGGGTGTTGAGATATAATTAGTCTGTCTAAAAGTAGTCTTATTAGTATATCAATTTAAACGAGTAATATAGATTACTAAAAACTAAATAAAATATTTATAGAGTGCATGGAGGAAATTAAAAATGAAATAAGATATAGCATATGTGTACAAATTATTATGTTTGATTATAAATACTAATGAAAGGAGCTTAGCTTAACTAATGCAGGAATTAGGTAGATTTTATTCATGGGAAATAATAAATGAAAAAATTGCATTAAAACAATGTGATAAATCTTTGTTTGAATATGCAGAATCAGGCATTCCAATTCAAGTCAGACATTTTTTTGAAATTACATCTTTAAACCAAGGAGAGATCAAAAAAATAGAATTGATTTTTGAAAATCAGGTTTATGCAGGTGTTCTTCTTGCGATAAACGATGGAAGCATTGGGAGAACAAAGATTAGATGGGAAAACAATTTAAAAGAAAAGTTGTGGGAACAATTAAGGCATAAAAGTCAATTTCCTTTATTGAAATTCGAAAAAGTAAATAGAAATAAATATAACTTAGAAATGATTTATGTAAATGAAGAAGCAATAATTAGAGATATAAAAAATAATTTGGAAACTATAGAAATAAAAAAATACTTAGATGGAAATAAAAAGTTAATTTATACTACCAAATATGAAAGGAACATTCAAAATAGATTGAACGCAATTAAAATTCATGGAGTAACTTGCCAAATTTGCGGATTTAATTTCGAAGAAACTTATGGGGAATACGGTAAAGATTATATAGAAATTCATCATATTAAACCTCTCCACACTTTGGAAGAGAAAATGATAATAAATCCTGAAACAGATTTAATTTGCGTATGTGCAAATTGTCATAGAATAATTCATAGAAATAAAAACAGACTTTTATCTGTTGAAGAAATCAAAAAAATGATAAATGGATAAATAACAAAACTCTACTATATTTTACATAACAGTCTTGTACTAAAAAGTATGAGATTTATTTTGTTTTTTTTGAAAACAAAAATGATAATAATGAAAGTAGCATTAATGGAAAACTACTGAATATTCAAATCATTGCAGAGGTAATTTGTACAGCAAATCGTTGTGATGGTTTTACTTGAGAGTTGCAAAAACAATTTCAATCTCTTTAAGCAAAATCGGTATTCATTATTTCATATCTTACGTCACTGTATGAACATATGAAAACACAGATAAATGTTAAAAAAAACATTTGACAGATAAAAGAAAGAATGGGATAGTTTTCTTGTATTTAGAAAGTTGAAAAAAAGTAGAAGTATATGCATTTACATTGCTTACTAGTATGTGAAAATAGATATGATTATTGATTGGGAATAGTTTTTTTTGAAATCAAATTAAATTTGCATTTCTCAAATCAATTTTGACTATTATACACTTTGATGGTAAAATCCCGTCTTTGACAGTTTAAGGAAAAAATAACTCAAGAAAACCCTTTAGTTAAGGGTTAATC